>Ga0310345_10000267_pt1 | contig 93811 bp, 78 predicted proteins | sample HC15DNA20500_MG_FD_204667 | JGI IMG/M metagenome (GOLD analysis project Ga0310345, IMG submission 204667) | Marine microbial communities from station ALOHA, North Pacific Subtropical Gyre - HC15-DNA-20-500_MG | ecosystem: Environmental > Aquatic > Marine > Oceanic | place: Pacific Ocean: North... | reverse complement strand
ATTCGAGAACATGAATCAATAAGAGATGAATTACTACAAACTTTCAGGGCTGCTAATATCTATACAGCAAGCCCACAAGCTGGCAGCTATCTTTTCCCACAACTGCCCCCGCTTCGTGTAGATTTATATACTTTTATACGCTTACTGCGTTATCAGGCAAAGGTGATAGTTACGCCTGGATCAGAATTTGATCCAGCTTGTATTGATAGTATCCGACTCAACTTTTCACAGGATCACTCTGCGGCAGTTGCGGCAGCAAAACGAATCGTAAAAATGGTGGAAATTTATAGAATATGAACAAAATTATAGAACAACCAATTCCGTTTTAATCTTTGTGCCAATGAAAATCCACTGTATTTGTTTTTCTATAAATACTTGTACCGCCCTCCAAAAAATTCCCTTTCCGAATTTTTAGATAAATACTCTAAAATAATACTTCCCTTACTTTTTTACAAATTGGAGCCAATGATGAATTCATCTATGACCCTCTACAAAAATTCATGCTAAACAAAAAGAAATTTTGCTAATTAATGCTGCTTTTACTACAAACGATGGAAAGAATTTACTCTATACTATTATAGTTTAATGTCCATTAGGTATATAATCATTCTGAACACATATTAATCATCTTTCCTTTGTCAAAATAAACACCTTCTTTTTTTAATAATTCTGCTTTATTATTAATCTCATAAAGATTATTGTGGAAAGAGTTAGAGATAGGTATCTTTGGGGGTACACAACGGAAGATTATCGAAAGATTATCTTCCGTTTTTTTGTTTTTATCAAAGCTTAAAAGTTTAAATCATTTTTTTTGATAAATTTTACTGAATACAATGAATAGCGCCCCACACATTATCCAGGCAGGTAAAGTTAAGAAGGAAAGGAAAATTCCCTGTGTTTGAGCCAATCCAAAAAAAATAACAAAGCTAATTGCCCATGAAAAAAACACAGAAATGTTAAAAGTGATGTTGTTCTTCTCTGCATAGTTTCTTATTATTCCAAAGCGATTGGCAAAGTAATACTCAAAAACGATAATAGCTCCAAAAGGGGCCAAAATAAAACCGTAAACAGCTACAAAATCAAGAAGTTTCATGGCAAATGCTGGGAAAATTCCTGATATGGTAGCCAATGTTCCGGCCAATAGGGTCGCTTTGCTAATCGACCATTTGGGAAAAATAGTTTGAAAAGCCAGACCTGATCTGTAAATGGTGGGATTGGCGGTAGTCCATCCTGCCAGAATTACTGCGATAATACCAAACCACCCGAGGGCATTGAAGGCCAAAGGTCCAGGGGCTACAGGAGGCGCCGTACCTTCTGCTAAGAAAGTCATGGCTTCAGGAGATTTTAAATAAACAGCATACAATAAACTGGCAGCTATCCATGTCATATAATGTCCTACATACATTCCTGCTGCAGTAGTCCATCCCGATTTTGCAGATTTGGCATACCTAAAAACAGATAGGTCAGACATGCCAATGTGCATTGCGGCGTTACAGAACCATGACCAAAATAAAACATGCCAAAATGTGTATTTTATTTGTCCTGGGAAGGGGGCTGATCCTTCACCCCAAATAGCTATAAAATCAGAAAAACTATTTATTTCTAGTTGATTTAGAGCAGTAATGCCGCACGCAAGAAAAGCAAAAACTATAACCGGAGACATCCAGTTGGCAGCCCTAGATACCATACTATACCCTCTGGCAGCAATCCAAGTTGTTATGCTACCGATAATAAGCACTACGATAACCCATGTCACACTATTGGGCATTACATCTGTGAGTTTAGGCATTTCAATATTGGTGGGTACACCTACTGCAGTTGCGGAAACAGTTATCATGGATCCAGCTAAAAAACAGAAAAGGATACCATTGGCGATGTTGTAAAAGGCGACTAATTTCTTCCCTGAAATTTTTTCTAATTTAAAGTAAAGTGTAAAACGTTCTTTTACCGCAATATTGGATGTTAAAAATCGCCAAGATAAAACTGCAAGTAAATTTCCCAGAAGTAATCCAACAAGTAAATCGAAAGCGCTTACTCCTACGGTTAAGAATAGAGGGCCGATCATAAACTCCGTACCAGCAGCATGCTCCCCTGCATACATTCCCAAAAAACTTTTCCAGTCTTTTAATTTATTGGAAGGTACTGCCTCTCTTTCAAATTCAGAATTATGGTTTTTATTTGTTTTCATTGATGAAATTTCCTTTATACTTAACGTAATAATCTTACATTATCTATAAATTTATTAATACAAACCAAACTACTGATGAAAAGTAATAATAATTACAAATATGTTGATTATTTATGGGATGAAAAAAAAGCAGCATCTCTTGGAGATGATCAAGTAGCGCTTTTTTTATACAGATCAAACATATTGGGAGTTGACCTTCGTATTACCAACTTTGGGGGTGGAAATACTAGTTGTAAAACTATCGAAAAAGATCCCATCACCAACGAGAAAGTTGAAGTTATGTGGATCAAAGGTTCAGGTGGGGACATAGGAACTTTAAATAGAGATGGAATCGCTGGTTTATACAACCAAAAATTACATGATTTAAAAAAGGTTTATCTAGGAATCGAACACGAAGATGAAATGGTAGCACTTTTCAATCATTGTATTTATGATTTAGATAGTAGAGCGCCCTCTATTGATACCCCACTTCATGGATTATTACCTTTCAAACATATTGATCATTTACACCCAGATGCACTTATAGCAGTAGCAGCTGCTAAGGACAGTGAAAAGATTACTAAAGAAATTTGGGGAGACACCATGGGCTGGGTACCTTGGCAAAGACCGGGTTTTGATTTAGGACTAAAGTTAGAAGTTTGTCTAGAAAAAAATCCGAGAATTCGAGGTATTGTACTGGGAAGTCATGGCGTGTTTACTTGGGGGGATACTTCTTATCAATGTTATGTTAACAGTCTTGAGGTTATTGAAGCAGCGTCTCAATATATTGCTGATAAAATTGCTGAAAATAAAAATGTTTTTGGAGGTTCAAAAATTTCAAGACTTCCTGATGAAAAACGCAAATTACAAGCCATAACTCTTGCTCCCATACTCAGAGGTTTATGTTCCTCTAAGAACAGAATGATCAGTCATTTTACGGATGAAGAGGTAGTACTGGAATACATCAATAGTAATGATTTGGATCGTTTGGCCCCAATGGGCACCTCCTGTCCGGATCACTTTTTAAGAACAAAAATCAAACCCCTGATCCTGAACTTAAAACTGGAGGAAAACCTCTCTGATAGTGAGGCTATTAAAGAAAAATTAACTCCTGTTTTTGAGCAATATCGAAAAGATTATCAAGAATATTACAATTCTTGTAAGCACAACAACAGTCCGGCTATTAGAGATCCTAATCCGGTGGTTATATTATATCCGGGAGTGGGGATGTTTACTTTTGCAAAAAATAAACAAATGGCGAGAGTAGCTAATGAGTTTTACATCAATGCCATTAATGTAATGAGAGGCGCTGAAGCTATTTCGAGATATACTTCTTTACCCCGTCAAGAAGCCTTTGATATTGAATATTGGCTATTGGAAGAAGCGAAATTACAACGTCAACCCAAAGAAAAACCTCTATCGAGAAAGGTAGCATTGGTTACAGGCTCAGGTGGAGGTATTGGACGAGCTATTGCGGACAAGCTGATCGCTGAAGGTGCCAATGTGGTCTTTACTGATATTTTAGAAGAGGACATCAAAAAAGCAACTGCCGCATACAGTTCTGATCAAGCTATTGGATGTTATTGTAATGTTACTGAAAATGAAAGTATAGAGGAAGCTATAAGCAGGGCTTGCTTGCACTTTGGAGGTTTGGATATTGTTGTTCACAGTGCTGGGTTAGCCATTTCAAAAGCAATCACTCATACCAGTGAGGCAGACTGGGAGTTACTTCAGGGAGTACTAGTCAAAGGTCAATTTTTACTTTCAAGAGCTGCAGCAGAAATTATGAGAAAGCAAAATTTAGGCGGAAACATCGTTAATATTGCTAGTAAAAATGGATTGGTTTCAGGGCCAAACAATGTTGGATATGGAACGGCAAAAGCAGCACAAATGCATATGTCAAGGCTTTTGGCAGCCGAATTGGGACCTGATCAAATAAGGGTAAATACCGTTAATCCTGATGGTGTAATAATTGGAAGTAAGATTTGGGAAGGTGAATGGGCCGAGGGACGTGCCAAAGCTTATGGAATTACCGTTGAGGAATTACCGGAGTTTTATGCTAAAAGAAACCTTCTGCATAAGATTATCAAACCGGAAGACGTTGCTAACGGTGTTTTTGCATTTTTAGAGATACTAGATAAAAGCACGGGTAACATTATTAATGTCGATGGGGGAATAGCTAATGCTTTTGTAAGATAAGTTAAATTAAGAAGATGTTAGATAGAAAAAAATTAAAAGCTTTTAATGAAAAGCATCAGTCAGAGCACAACAGACATTGGAACTACTTAAGTGGTAGCCTGATAAAAAAAGGCTTTGATATTGACAGCATACTTCAGAAGCTTAGTGCTTTTCAAATTGCCATTCCTAGTTGGGCATTGGGTACCGGGGGCACACGTTTTGGGAGGTTCCCGCAGGGAGGAGAACCTAGTAGTTTAGAGGATAAAATTAATGATGTCGGGATACTTCATGCATTGAACAAATCCAGCGAGGCGATTAGTCTTCATATTCCTTGGGATATCCCTGAGGATTACAACAAAATCAAATCATTGGCTTATAGGTTAGACTTAAAATTTGATGCGGTCAATTCCAATACTTTTCAGGACCAAGATGGTAGTGTTCATTCCTATAAGTTCGGGTCGCTATGCAATGTAGATAAAGCGGTAAGAGACGAAACGATCAAACACAATAAAGAGGTAATTGACCATGGGATTAAATTGGGATCAAAAGCATTAACTGTATGGCTTGCTGATGGAACTTCATTTGCGGGACAGCATAATTTTAGAGAAGCCTTTCAACGAACACTTGAATCGTTAGAGGAAATATATGATCATCTACCAGAGGACTGGAAATTATTGATCGAGTATAAACCTTATGAACCTAATTTTTATTCCATGGTAATCCCGGATTGGGGAACTTCTCATTTTATTGCATCAAAATTGGGGAATAAGGCAACTACTTTGGTAGACTTGGGTCATCATTTACCTAACACCAATATTGAGCAAATTGTTGCCATTTTAATGCATCTTAATAAACTGGGAGGCTTTCACTTTAATGATAGTAAATATGGAGATGATGATCTTACTGTTGGTTCTTTGAAACCTTATCAATTGTTTCTGATTTTTTGTGAATTGGTTCAGGGAATGGAAGAGACAGCAAATGGACCATTGTCCTGGATGATTGATGCCAGTCATAATCTTAAAGACCCGATGGAGGATCTGCTTCAATCAGTTGAAACTATTAAAATAGCTTATGCTAAAGCCTTATTGGTAGATTATGAACATTTAAAAACAGCACAAAAACAAAATGATGTGGTGATTTGTCAATCTATTCTTCAAGAGGTTTTTCATACGGATGTTAGGGCATTGGTTAATGAATCTTGTTTGCAACAAGGCGGTGCTATTCATCCTATTGAAGCCTATCGTGCGTTTAAAATTCGACAAAAATTAATTGAAGCACGTGGTTTGGATTCCAAATCAACCGGTCTGTAATGAAGGTAAAATGTTGTTTGATATTTGATATTGGAAAAACTAATCAAAAGTATTTTTTGTTTGATAAAAATTATAAAATCCTAAAGAGGGATAAAGTAATTATTCCCAAAATTAAAGATGAAGATGGGCATATTGCAGAGAATATTCAAGGAATCGTGGAATGGATGCGACTCAGATTTAATGAATTACTTCAATCGAATAGATTTGAAATTGAAAAAGTAAATTTTTCAGCTTTTGGAGCCACTTTGGTCAACTTAGATCAAAATGGTGAAGTAGTCACTCCGGTTTATGATTATCACAAATCCATTAAAGAAGATATTTTAGTGTCTTTTTACGAAAATTATGGTCCTGAAATTGTTTTTGCTACTAGGACCGGGTCAAAGAATTTAAAGATGCTCAACTCAGGGAAGCAGCTTTATTGGTTAAAATTCAAGAAACCTGAACTCTATAAAAAGATAAAATACAGTTTGCACTTACCACAATACCTCAGTTACGTTTTTACTGGTGAAATGTTTGCTGAGTTCACGAGTATAGGTTGTCATACAGATTTATGGGATTATGAAAAACAAGACTATCACTATTGGGTTACTGCTGAGGGAGTAGACTCGCTTTTTCCATCCATTGTAAAAACTAATAAAACGGTTACAAAGGATTATGGTGGTAGAAATATTTCCTTTGGTATCGGGATTCATGACAGTTCTTCCGCTCTTTTGACTTATTTGTTAAAAGGCAAAGAATCATTTATTCTTTTATCAACGGGAACCTGGTGTATCAACTTTAATCCTTTCTCTAAAGGTTTGCTTTTTAATGAAAAACAGATTGAATCAGGGGTAACAGCTTACATGAAAATTGATGGGACTCCTGTAACAACCTCTCGATTATTTCTTGGCGAAGAACATCGCATTCAAGTTCAAAAGTTGGTTAATCATTTTGGAGTCTCTAAATTCCACTACAGAAATTTAGAATTTGATCGAGTTATTTTTGACCAAAAAATAAAAAAGTTAACCACCCATTTTAACTGGAAGTATTTGGACAAAACCACAGCACCAAAACAGGATGTTTTGGACTTCCCCTCTTTTGAAGTTGGCTACTATCAGTTAATAAAGGAGTTGATAGACCTTCTTAATGACCAAATTAGAATTATCTGTGATACTTTGCCGAAAAAAATATATGTTGACGGAGGGTTTTCCGACAATGATATTTTTATCAAAATGCTTGAAAAACAATTTCCTAATCAAAAGATCAAAGCGAAGCCCGACTCATTTGCATGCGCACTTGGAGCAGCCATGCTGATTTCTGACTAGCTTTAATTTGAAACTTCAAATTGTATAGGGAAGATAGGCTCAATTTGAAAACTATTTTTTGTGGATATACATCAAATGCTAAGATATAAAAAAAGCGTTTTTACATACTAACCCCTCTCCTTTTTCGAATTTTTCTTAGATAGGCACCTTTAGGGGCACAAAACTTATTGTATATTTATACCCAAAACATCAAATAAATTATGTCTTTTGAAAGATCAAAAAATCAGACGGAAAGTAGTGGTTGGATAGAAGTAATTTGTGGGTCTATGTTTTCAGGAAAAACTGAAGAACTGATCAGAAGAATTAAAAGAGCAAAACTTGCTAAACAAAAAATCAAATTATTTAAACCTACAAAAGATACTAGGTTTAAAAAGAAAAAAATTGTATCTCATGATGCTAGTTCCATAAAATCAAAAACTGTCAAAAGTGCTCAAAAAATTCTGAAATTTTCAAATGACGCTCAGGTTATTGGTATTGATGAAGCTCAGTTTTTTGATGATAAAATCGTAAAGGTTTGTAACGATTTAGCAAATGCTGGAAAAAGAGTTATTGTGGCTGGTTTAGACATGGATTATAAAGGAAATCCTTTTGGCCCAATGCCTAATCTTCTTGCTGTTGCTGAGTATATTACTAAGGTTCATGCCGTTTGTACTAAAACAGGGAAGATGGCTAATTATAGTCATAGAATTATTAATAATGAGGATCTAATTGTTCTTGGAGATACGGCAAAATATGAAGCTCTTAGCAGAAAGGAATTTAATAGATTAAATAATTTATCAAAATTTAAAAAAGATTAAACGCCCAGCTCACACCTGCAGAAAAATAATTTGATGTGTTATTTATACCCGCACCATATGAAATGTCAAGTTGTAAATTATCTTTTAATAGATAAATTAAACCTCCATCAAAATATAAATCCGATTGAGAATCACTTGTGTTGCCATATATTTCACAATATATACCCCAATTATTGATTCCTTTTCCAAGAGCTACTGTATAGACGATCACCCCTTTTTCATCTTTAAATTTATCATATCCTATATTATATCCTATATCAAAATTATTATTTAATTCGTGAGAAATTAATATTCTACTTAGCAGGCCAGTTTTATTATTTGAATAATATTGATTTGCTGATGGAATAGATAAATGTGTAAGAAATGCAATGCTAGTTTTAGAAGTTTCAGAGCTATAAATTTGAATTTTTGTTCCTATTTCTAAATCAGAAAAATTGGAAATTTTATTTTCATTAGTTTTAAATATATAGTTTGTGTTAATTCTAAATTCAAATTTTTTAGATACCCCTATTCTAAATAATGTATTTGGGAATATTAATTCATTTTTTCTGCTTACGAATCCGCTTTCAATTTGTATAGTTCCTTTGGGAAGAACTAAAGAAGATTCAGTTTGATCTGGTCTGTCTGTTGAAATCTGAGCAAATGCATAATCGGATATAAAAAGTGTTAGAATTAAAATTAATAATCTATTCATTTTGTTTTATTTAAATGATATTTGATAAATTAATAAATCAACTAAATTGGAATTTATGAGCAAAGTTAAATCTTATGCTGCTTTATCTTCTAATTCTCTTCTTAAATCTCATGGTATAGAAAGGAGAGAATGTAATGCTGACGATGTATTAATAAAAATTGAATATTGTGGTGTCTGTCATTCTGACATTCATATGGCAAGAAATGAGTGGAGAGAATCAAGCATTTATCCTCTTGTTCCTGGGCATGAAATCATTGGTGTAGTTGAGAGAGTTGGATCCAGAGTAAATAAATTTGCTATAGGTGATAATGTAGGTGTGGGTGTTTATGTAGATTCTTGTGGTGAATGTAAAAACTGTAAATCCAATTTAGATCATTATTGTGAAAACGGAATAGTATTAACTTACAACTCATATGAATATGGAACTAAAAAAATTACTTATGGAGGTTATTCAGAAAAAATAGTTGTCAAGGAAGGATATGTTATTAAAATACCCGATGACATGAATAAGTCAAAAACCGCTCCTTTACTTTGTGCTGGAATTACAACCTATTCCCCTTTAAGAAATTTTAAAATAGGATCTAATCATAAAGTAGGTATAACCGGATTGGGAGGGTTGGGGCATATGGGCTTAAAATTTGCAGTATCATTTGGAGCTCATGTTACAGTATTTAGTACTTCTGAGGACAAAAGAAAAGAAGCATTAAATTTTGGAGCTCATAATTTTGTGAATGTAAATAATGATGAAGAATCTAAACAAGCAATTAACTCATGTGATTTCATTTTGGATGCGGTATCGTCAAATAGAAATATGAGTAAAGTTTTTTCTTGGTTAAGAACAGATGGGATAATAATGACTGTTGGTCTTCCTACTCAACCACATCAAATTTGGAGTTTTGATTTGATTGACAAGAGAAAAGGTATTGTTGGTTCGTCTATAGGAAGTATATCAGAAACTCAAGAAATGATTTACTATTGTCATAAAAATAATATTTATCCAGAAGTAGAAATTATACCAATAGATCAAATAAATTTAGCATTTGATAATACTGTAGCTGGAAAAGTTAGATACAGATATGTAATAGATATGTCATCTTTATGAAAGAGATAAAAAATCACAATTTATTAAAAAATCAGTCTTTTATTAATAATGAGTGGGTCAATTCTTTTTCTAATAAAAAGTTTCCTGTTTATAATCCTTTAGATCAATCTTTGATAGATCAAATTTCAGATTGTGGCAAACAAGAAACTAAAGATGCTATCCATGCTGCCAATGACGCTTTTGGATTATGGAAATCACATACTTCAAATGAAAGATCAAATATTATTAAAAAATGGCATGATTTAATTCTTGAAAATAAACAAGATCTTGCTTCAATTATAACTTTGGAACAGGGCAAGACTTTAAAAGAATCTCTTGGAGAAATTTTATATGGAGCCTCTTTTGTAGATTGGTTTGCTGAAGAAGGGAAAAGAATTTATGGTGATACTATTCCTTCTCATGATTCAGATAAAAGAATTATAGTTTTAAAACAACCTATTGGTGTAGTTGCAGCTATTACTCCTTGGAATTTTCCTAATGCAATGATAACTCGCAAAGTGGCTCCAGCATTAGCTGCGGGTTGTACTGTTGTAATAAAACCGGCTGAAGACACCCCTCTTTCAGCATTGGCACTTGCTGAACTTAGTAAAGAGGCTGGATTTCCACCTGGTGTTTTTAATGTAATTACTACCAGTGATCCTGATAAAGTAGGAAAAATTTTAACGACATCACCTCAGGTAAAAAAAGTATCTTTTACTGGATCTTCTGAGGTGGGAAAGATTTTAATGAAACAGTCTGCGTCTACCGTAAAGAAACTCTCTATGGAACTAGGAGGGAATGCTCCCTTTATAGTTTTTGATGATGCTGATATTGATTTGGCAGTTGAAGGAGCAATAATATCTAAATATAGAAATTCGGGTCAGACTTGTGTTTGTGCTAATAGAATTTATATCCAATCAGGAATTTATGATTTATTTATTGAAAAATTCATTAAAGCTGTTCGTGAACAAAAAACAGGATCAGGATTTGATGAGAATGTTTCAATTGGTCCCTTAATTAATAAACAGGCACTTATTAAAGTGAAAAAGCTATTAAAAGACGCACAGAATAAAGGAGCTAAGATATTATTGGGAGGTAAAGAACATAAAAAAGGAAACAATTTTTTTGAGCCTACCGTGATCACTAATATTTCTAATGATATGTTAATTAGTTCAGAAGAAATTTTTGGTCCTATTGCTCCGATCTATTTATTTGAAGAAGAAGAAGAAGTTATTGAACATGCAAACGATACTTCTGCAGGACTTGCTGCTTATTTTTACGGAAAAGATAATAGTCAAATTTGGAGAGTTGCAGAAGCTTTAGAATATGGTATGGTGGGAATAAATACTGGATTTATTTCAACTAATTTGGCTCCTTTTGGAGGTGTAAAAGAAAGTGGATTTGGAAGGGAAGGATCAAAATATGGTATAGAAGAATATCTAGTTTTAAAATATGTATGTATGCAAGTTTAAAATTTTTTCACTCATTATTTTAATGCATTTATCCTAATTTGTAAATACCTGTATTTTGCATTTACTTTCTTTTTATAAAATTTTTAATTAGAACATAAATCTTATGATACAAAATTAATTTTGTACCATACGTTTGTATTTAAATGAAAGAGTGTTATTATTGTATAGTTTGGTAGCATAATGTAAGGTACAAAACACACACAATAATAGATCAAGTGGATAAGAAATATCTCTTCAAAAGACATAATACATGGTGGGTGAAAGTAGCTGTTCCCCGAACTCTAAGAGATCGATTAGGATATGATTTAAGAAAATCTTTAAAAACCAATGATTTGAATGAAGCTCAATCTTTAAGATGGAAAGTAGTTAAAAAATTTAAGACTAAGATTGATAATATTAGAATTAAGTCAATTAGCAATAAGAAAAAAATAAAAGCTTTTATAACACCAGAGGTTTCTATGAAACCAACCGATACAAGTGATCCTCAATATTATCACAAGGTTGTAGACTGTCAATATGCTTGTCCAGCTCATACCCCTGTTCCAGAATATATTAGACAGATATCTCAAGGTAATTACACGGATGCTTATATGATTAATTGGGACTCTAATGTTTTTCCTGGAATTTTAGGAAGGACATGTGATCGTCCTTGTGAACCGGCATGTAGAAGAACAAGGACACATGAAAAACCTGTTGCAATTTGTAGGCTAAAAAGAGTAGCTTACGATCATAAAGGTGATATTCAAGATCGGTTACCTAAAGCTCCAAAAAAGAATGGTAAAAAAATAGCTCTTATCGGTGCTGGACCAGCATCATTAACTGTTGCTAGAGATTTAGTTACTTTAGGATATGAACTAGTGTTATTTGAAAAAGATCCTCAAGCTGGAGGTCTTATGAGAACCAATATACCTGCTTTTAGACTTCCAGTAGAAGTTCTTGATGAAGAAGTAAATCAAATAATAAATTTAGGGGTTGAGACTAAGTTCAATTCTGAAATTAAAAGCATGAAATTATTATTAGAGGAAGATTTTGATGCAATATTTGTTGGAACAGGTGCCCCTAAGGGAAGAGATCTTTTTATAGAAGGAAGAAACGAAGCAAAAAAAAATATTCATATAGGAATAGATTGGTTAACTAGTATTGCATTTGAACATATAACATCAGTTGGTAAAAAAGTTATTGTATTAGGAGGAGGGAATACAGCAATGGATTGTTGTAGATCATCTTTGAGGCTTGGTGCTGAAGATGTTAAAGTGTTAGTAAGAAGTCCTTTTGAAGACATGAAAGCTTCTGAGTGGGAAATCGAAGATGCAATGGCGGAGCACATTCCCATTATTGATAACCATGTGCCAAAGAAATTTTTACATGAGGATGGGAAATTAGTTGGTATGGAATTCGAAAAAGTGAAACCAGAATATGATAAAAATGGTAAAAGATCACTAATTCCAACTGGAGAAAAACCTGTTATAATGGAATGTGATGATGTTTTAGTTGCTATTGGACAATACAACGCATATCAATGGATTGAAAGAGATATAGGAATAGAGTTTGGTGAATGGGATATGCCTGTTGTAGATAAAACAACTTTTCAGTCAACTCATGAAAAGATATTCTTTGGAGGTGATGCAGCTTGGGGACCAGAAAACATAATTTGGGCTGTTGCCCATGGGCATCAAGCAGCAATATCTATTGATAAACTTTGTAAGGGTGAAGATTTAACTAATAGGCCAGATCCTATGACTAATTTAGTGAGTCAAAAAATGGGTGTACATGAGTGGTCTTATGATAATGATATATCCCAAAGAGCAAGATTTTTGGTTCCTCATGCAGATCAAAAAGTGTCATTAAAAAATTTAAAAGTTGAAGTTGAACTTGGATATGATGAAAAACTAGCATTTGAAGAAGCTCAAAGATGTCTTAATTGTGATGTGCAAACTGTATTTACAGAAAGTAAGTGTATTGAATGTGATGCTTGTGTTGATATATGTCCTACGGATACGATAAACTTTATTATAAATAATTCTGAAGATGAATTAAGGAAAAAACTAAGAGTTCCTGCAACCAATAAAAGTCAAGATTTATTGGTGTCAGAAGAGTTACCTACTAAAAGAGTAATGGTTAAGGATGAGGATATGTGTGTGCATTGTGGATTGTGTGCAGAAAGATGCCCTACGGCAGCATGGGATATGCAAACTTTCTTATATGAGGAGTCTCGTACATATTCAAACTGTACATCTATGGATATAAAAAAGAATAAACCTAAATATGCATAAAATAAAATCAATAAATGAATTTGTGATTAAGTTTGCAAATGTTAATGGATCGGGTTCTACGAGTGCTAATGAAATGTTTGCAAAAGGAGTTTTTAGGTTAGGAGTTCCTGTAAGTCCAAAAAATATTTTTCCATCAAATATTCAAGGATTACCAACGTGGTTTGAAGTCAGAGTAACAGAGAAAGGTTATTTAGGAAGAAGAGAAGAAGTTGATATAGCAGTCGCTATGAACTCACAATCATATGTTGAAGATGTTGCAGAAATAAGAGAAGGAGGATATTTATTATATGATTCTTCATGGAAAAGAGATTTTGGTAGGGATGATATAAACGTATTGGATATTCCCTTAACTGAACTTTGTGTCAGTGAGTTTTCAAATCCACAATTAAGATTGCTTTTTAAAAACATTGTATACGTTGGTGCTTTAGCGTATTTATTAGGTATGGGAATAGATGTATATGTTGATTTAATATCTGAAAAATTTAAAAGTAAAGAAAAACTTATTATTCCAAATGTTAAGGCATTAGAAATGGGATACAATTATGCAAAAGCAAATCTTGCTGATCAGTGTGATATTAAAGTTAGAAAGTCAAATAAAAATAAAGGGATGATTCTTACTAATGGAAATGATGCGATAGGTTTGGGTTGTGTTTATTCTGGAGCTACTGTTTGTGCTTGGTATCCAATTACACCATCTACATCTGTTGCTGAAGCATTTGCAAAATATTGTGAAAAATTGAGAGTAGATGAAAAAACTCAAAAAAACAAGTTTGCAATCGTTCAAGCAGAAGATGAATTAGCCGCTATCGGAATGGCTATTGGTGCAAATTGGAATGGAACAAGAGCTTTTACGGCTACAAGTGGTCCGGGAATATCGCTTATGTCTGAATTTCTTGGGTTAGCTTATTTTGCTGAAGTACCAGTTGTTTTATTTGACATTCAAAGAGGAGGTCCTTCAACAGGAATGCCTACAAGAACACAGCAGTCAGATATATTATTATGTGCTTATGCTTCACATGGAGATACAAAACATGTTATTTTGATTCCTTCCAATCCCACGGAATGTTTTGAGTTTTCTGTTATAGCATTTGATTTAGCTGATCGCATACAAACTCCTGTAATTGTACTTTCGGATTTAGATATTGGCATGAATGATTTTACTACCAAAGAATTTACGTGGGATGATAAACATACTTTTGATAGAGGTAAAGTATTGACTAAGGAAGATTTAGATAGCATGGAAAAATTTGGACGGTATCTTGATATAGATGGAGATGGAATTCCTTATCGTACGTATCCAGGAACACATTCAGAAAAAGGAGCTTTTTTTACAAGAGGTTCATCTCATGATGAATATGCTGTTTACACAGAAGATGGAAAAGTTAATGCAAGAAATTTATCTAGAATATTAAAAAAACATAATATAGCATCTACATTAGTTCCAAAACCAATCATTAAGTCAAAAAATAACTTGAAAGGAGTTATTTATTTTGGTGGTACTGATTATTCAATGATTGAGGCCCTTGATGAATTATCTTCAGAAGGAATTGATCTAGATTCAATGAGAATAAGGGCTTTTCCTTTTAGTAAAGAAGTGCGTGATTTTATTGTAAATCATGATTTGATTTTTGTGGTTGAACAAAATAGAGATGCTCAAATGAAAAAACTAATATTGGCCGAAGCAAATGTTCCTCCAGATAAAATGATTTCAGTTCTTTGTTTTGATGGAATGCCTATTACTGCTCATTTTATAAGTACGGAAATTAGTAGTTATTTAGCAGAACAAGAAGTTAAACAAATAATAAGCGAAAAATAATATGACATATATAACAAAACCAGCTAATCGTCATCCAAGACTCAAAGTTAACAGACTGGGTCTTACCAGAAGGGATTATGAAGGTCCTGTTTCTACTCTTTGTGCAGGTTGTGGTCATGATTCAATAAGCGCTGCGATTGTAGAAGCGTGTTTCCAACTCAATGTTGCTGCACATCAAGTAGCAAAATTGTCTGGAATTGGTTGTTCTTCAAAAACTCCTGGTTATTTTCTAAAACAGTCTCATGGATTCAATTCTGTACATGGCAGAATGCCTTCAATTGCAACAGGAGCAAGCCTTGCTAATCATGAATTAACATATCTTGGAGTGTCTGGAGATGGAGATACAGCGTCGATCGGTATGGGTCAATTTGTTCATGCCGTTAGAAGGCAATTAAATGTCGTATATATCATTGAAAATAATGGAACTTATGGTCTTACAAAAGGACAATTTTCTGCTACTAATGATTTGGAATCAAAAAGTAAATATGGTGAGGATAATTTATTTCCAGCTATTGATTTAGTTGGAATAGCTATTCATCTTGGAGCAAGTTTTGTGGCTCGAAGTTTCTCTGGAGATAAAGATCAACTGATTCCTTTAATGAAAGGAGCGTTACGACATAAAGGATTTGCTGTTATAGATATAATTTCTCCGTGCGTTACTTTTAATAACCATAAAAATTCAACTAAAAGCTACGATTATATTAGAGAACATAATAATTCAGTTTCCTCTTTAACTGATTTTGTTCCAATTGGTAGTACAATTACAGCAAGTTATAAAGAAGGGAAGCAACTCGATGTACAACTTCATGATGGATCTACATTATCTCTTCAAAAAATATCAAAGAATTATAATCCTGAAAATAAAATTGAGGCAATAAAAAAAATACAACAATCTGATCAACAAGGAAAGGTTTTGACAGGATTGTTGTATATAAATCCAAAAGCAAAAGATCTTAAAGAAACATTAGATGTTGTTGAAACACCATTAAATAAATTAGTGGAAGAGGACCTTTGTCCTGGCAGTGCTAAACTAAATCAAATTAATAAAAGTTTGCAATAGTTATTTTATTTATTAATGCTAATTTTCGATTGACCAACATATGTAGAATTTTCAGTAAAAATAATGTGCTGAATTCCTTGATTAAATTTCTTTGTACTAAATCGATTGTTTCCCAATTTTAACTTCTTTGATAATACTAACTTTCCTGTAGTTGAATAAAATACTACTTTTAGTATTTTCTCAGAATTATTCTCGATATTAAAATTAGATTTATTAACAGGATTAGGATAAACAATAATATTTTGCATTAAAGATATATTTTCAAATCCTGAAACGACATCATCATCATCATCAGTAATTGTTACGGTAACCTGTTGGCTTCCAGATTCCGATCCATTAACAACAGATGAAATGTCAACAATTACAGTCTCATTATCCTCATTTTCTGTATCTTGAACTGCGGTTATCATTGCGGTTCCTTTGGTTCCAGAACTAATAGTGATTGAGCTTGAACTTAATGTATAGTCAGAAGCAGAAGAAGTGCCATCAACAGTTAATGTAACCACCACTTCACCAGAATTAGGTTCTTTATCTAGAGTAGCAGTTATGGTCGCCACCCCGGAAGCTTCTGCAATACTAGTACTGTCTACAGATAAGGTAACTGTTGGAGTGACAACAACTTCATCTACATCAGTAATATTAATTGTCATAGTTGCATCATTACTTGCATTACCGTCACTCACAGAAACAAATAATGTTAACGATGTATTCGTTTCATAATCAAGAGCACTATTATCGGACACTGCCAAATTACCGTCATTATCAATATTGAAAGTGCTATTGCCAGATCCTCCAGTAATTGAAAAAGTTAAATCATCTCCATCAGCATCAGAAGCAATAACTGATCCAATTCCGGTTCCATCAGAAACATTTTCTTCTACAGTAAAAGTTTGATCATCCATTTCAGGTGGGGTATTACTTGGATCATCATTTTTATCATTTATGTTTATTGTTATCGTGGCATCTGATGAAAGCGAACCATCACTAACTTGGACGGTTATTGTCAACGATGTATTTGTTTCATAGTCAAGGGCTGTATTGTCTTTAACAGATAGATTTCCTAGATTATCAATTTTAAATGTGTTTTCTCCAGAACCTCCAGTAATTGCAAAAGTTAAATCATCTCCATCTGGATCTGTTGCAATTACGGCTTCAACCCATGTCTCGTTGCTGACATTTTCATCAACGCTAAAAGTTTGATCAGAGATTACAGGGGCATGATTATCTCCAATTTCGATAACATCATTAATGTTTACTGTTATAGTCGCTATAGCTGTTTCAGTTCCATCATTTACAACGACTCCAATAAATAATGAATTATTTACCTCATAATCTAAATTTGCACTATTTGCTACTGATAAATTTCCAAGATTATCTATTGCAAAAGTTCCTACACCTGTACCTCCTTGAATGCTAAATGTAAGATCATCTCCGTCTGGATCTGAGGCAACTACAGCTCCAATCCATGTGCTATTTGCAGAGTTTTCATTTATACTAAAGGTTTGATCTGCAATAACAGGACTTCTATTAGTATCATCATCAAATTCAAAACCAACTGTTAAATCTTTTTTTGGATTATTTATATCATTAGATTTAAAAGTTATAACAAATGACGTATCCTGATCAGGAAGGTCTCTCGAATCAAATGTTACACTAACAGTTGTTGAACTAGAAGCATCTACTGTTCCATTATCTGGCTCTAAATATGAATGCTCATTTTCTCCTGTTACGTACCATTTTAGCGGATAATTTCCGTTATTTGAAAGAATAATATCTACTCCTGTATTTGTTGTTGATGAATGATCTTCAATAATACTAGTTGTACTTAAAGCTATCTGGGGAGTTTCAGAAACAGAAAGGATTTTTTTTGATTCATTATAATTGGATATATTCTTCCCACTTTTTTTAACTATCGTGGTAAGATATGGATATGTACTTGTATTAAAATTTTTTGGAAGACTATAAAGCAAATTTGATACAGCACTAGAGGTTATTTTTTTGGAAAAGGCTTTTCCTTCTCTTGCATTTTCTGTGTCTGAACCATAAAATTCAATCCATTCTACAGCTGAAGACAAAGAATCCAAATATAGATGAATAGAATCACTGGTGCTATTTAGCCCTATAGAATGAAAACTAAAATCAGTTGTCTGATCATTGAAAATATTTGTGGCATTACTATGAATAGTGTTCGCATACACGTCATTTTCTGCTGATGTAGTTAAAAATGATAATCCAGTAGTATTGTTTTGTATGTTATTGGGTTTTGATTCCGAACCAACTGAATTGCTAGATGAAGTACCATTAATCCATATTCCAATATCATTAATAAGATTTTCATTACTTGGTCCAATTCCAATTTTATTACTATAGACTTCATTATTATTAGCGTCCATGATATTAATACCTACTTGATTACCTCCAATCACATTACTTTCTATTGTGTTATTGGTTGCGTTGTTCCCGTTAACCTCTATCCCATTAGCTCCTTTAGTAGAAAAAGCTGCAGATCCGTCTGGTTTTATCCCTACATAGTTATTTTTTATGGTATTGTGTTTTACGCTTGTTCCACCAATTTCTATTCCATCATGAGAAGCACCCAGGAAAGCAATTAAATTATTGTCTATTGTATTATAAGATGCCTTTAATCCTATAAGAGGATCAGAATGAGAAATAACAGTTTGAATGGCCGAACCAGCTTTATTTGTTCCTACATAATTCCCTTGTATTGTATTACTATCTCCTTTAACCACAATATTTCTGTAGATTAGATTAGGTCCGGAATCTTTAATGCCAATAGTATTGTTTTTTCCTTCTACAGTTAAGGTCTGAATGATGGAATTGGTAATCTTATTGTTGTTTCCTTGTGCGGTAACTGAGAATATATCCATTCCTTTAATTTCAGAATTTCCAGCCTTAAGATTTATTATTCCCGACTCTCCATCAATTGTAGCTACAGGATTAAAATTAAGTCCATCACTGAAAGAAGAAGTATTAGTAACATAACCACTTTCAGTTGTGCCATCAAGAATAAAAGGCCATTCTGGTTCCAAAAAATTGGATGCGGGAGTAATGATTTTATCACTTGCAGGTAAATTAAATTTTATTGTTAGCACATAATCTGTAGCCCATGGTGGACGATACCTATTTTCTAGGAGTGCGGCTCTCAGACTTGTTTTTCCAGCACTAGTAGTTGCAACACCATCCCCTTGTTTAGTATCTTCAAGATCTCCAGCGCCATCTACTATAAACTCAGAAACTTCTCTTTTTATAAATTTTACTTTTTGTCTTTTAGCTTTTCTATCGTATGCGCCGCAGCTTAACCCATTCGGACATGTGGCAGCTCCTCCGTTAGGTTGATTTTCAACCCAATATAAATATGCTTCTTCACCTACAGTGGAAAAATTTCTTGATGTGGAAGTATGATCGATTATACTTGAATATGATATTCTATATTGTGAATTGCTTCTTACTCTTGTATCGGCTTCACCAACAATATAATCATTTGTATCCCATTCTTTAACTAAGATTCTTTGTGACCAATGTATTAAATCATCAGATAAAGTATAATAAAGACCTAATTTGCTTCCTCCTTTACCAACTCCTATAATCATAAATTTCTCAAAAAAAGTACTGTACACTAGACTTTCGTTATGGTATGCAACATTACCTTCCCATACAGTTCCCTTGTTCAAGGGGGTTAGAGAATTTGTATTAATGGTTTCATTATATCTGTCTCCAAGAACGATATTATATCCTGTTCCGTCCCATCCTCTCCAGCTATCTGGATCAGAAAGATTATTAGTTCTGATTATATACGTAAGACTTTGAGCAGCTCTACCGTTGTTAATTTCAATCTGAGTAGACTCTATTAAGGCATAATAATATCCACTATGTTTTAGTATATTAGATTTAATTTCAACTCCAATATGACCGACGTCATCGTGAGTCTGTCCAGTAGTGTTATCTGATTCAGAATATACAACGTAGTCCGAAGGGCGACTCCATGTGGCTCCACCATCAGACGACGAATAATAGACAATAGAAGTACTATAATATTGACCTGCTTCACTGTCATTTGTTCTTGTGCTATTTTCATTATGAACCAATGCGTGAACATTAGTTCCATCATCAGTATATGGAGCTATTATCCAATGTTGAGTATCGTGTTTTGATGGATCAGTATCCCAGTTAGATGATAATATAACACTGCAGTCGGCTGTAAGATTATCAAAAGTAGTTCCCCTTATTTTATAATTTGAATAATGTGAGATAATAACATTGATTTTGTCATCACTATCCTTATATGCTCTTATTGGTGCATCGGGAGTCATTATATAATTACAGCTATCTGATGACCACACCCAAAAATTTTCTTCACTACCGATTAATTGAGGGGTTCCTGGATACATTATTTGAGAAAAAATATTATTGATGAAAAGAAGATTAAAAATAACTATGCAACTAAATATAATGAATGACTTATTTAGACAACGCATCTCTTGAATTTTTGACTACAAAGTTAATAATATTTTTTTTCAACACTGAAATGCTAAATCTCAAATACCCCCTGGTTTACAATATTTTCTAAGAAAATCTGTAAACATTAATGACACGTGAGGATATGCATCATCTTCACGAATTCCATGTGATCTGTTAGGGTAAGCCATAAAATAAAAAACTTTTTTATGTTTTATTAGCTCATTAATTAGCATTTCAGCATTTTGGTAATGAACATTATCATCTGCGGTTCCATGCATGTATAAAAGATTTCCTTTAAAGTTTTTGGCATGAGTAATAGGTGATCCTTCTACAAAATCTTGGTATGTTTCTTCAGGTATGCCCATATATCTTTCTTGATAAATATTGTCATAAGTAAGTTGATTTGCCACAGCCGCAACAGATATTCCAGTATGGAATATATCAGGATACTGAAATAAACAATTTAACGTTGCTGATCCTCCTCCGCTCCATCCGTGTACCGCTACCCTGCTAGTATCAATAAATTCAAATTTTTTAAAAACTTCTAATGCTCCCATTCCCATGTCTCTCACATTAATTCTTCCAATTCCTCTATAAATTGCCTTTCTCCATGCTCTTCCTTTAGGGGAAGGTGTTCCCCTTCCATCAAATGATACATACACATAACCATCATCTCCAAGATCACCATTATAGAGTCTATTGTTTCCAATACCATATCGATCAACTGCTGTAGTTCCTGCTGGTTCACTATAGAAATAAAATAACACGGGATATTTTTTATTTGGATCCATATTCTTTGGTTTCACTATCCATGCATCCATCGTTACATTGTCAACGGTTGTAATTTGAAAAAAATTTAGTGGATGATTATTTTTTAAAGAAGAATCAAATTTTTCAGATATGCTTTTTTCTCTGTTTATAGAATTATGTGAAGGAAGATCTATTAATTGGCTTATAGGTTTTGTGTAGTAGTTTGAAAAACTATGAAAAGCAAAATTGCCTTTTGGGCTAATTTGATAATTATGTGATCCTTCTAATTTATTTGGTGTTACCATTTCGAGGTGTCCTTTTCCATCAAGGATAACTTTATACAGATATCTTTGTGTTGCATTTTTTGGTGAAGCAATAAAGTATACTACATTGGTTTCTTCATCTATTGCTAGGGGTTTGATTACATCATACTCTCCTTTAGTTACTAAATATTCTTCTCTTGTTTTTATATTAAATTTATAAATATGAGACCAACCATCCTTTTCAGTTGTATATAAGAATTCTTTTCCTTTATTAATAAATTTCCATCCAGCTTTAACTTGATTTGGCCAAGAACTTCTAACATCAACCCAAGTATCATCTTTTTCTTCCATTAGTAACTCCACATCTCCTGAGATTGCATTTGCCAAATACAGTTTACTATGATTTTGTTTGTGATTAAGTTGTTGAATAAATAATTCATCGGATGTTGGTGACCAGGTCATCCTTGGAAGGTAATTGTTATCTGATTTTCCAGGAATATTTATCCATTGTGTAGAATAATTATTTAAATTAATAACTCCAATTTTAGCAGGAGAAGGGTTTTCTCCAACTTTTGGATATTCTACAGGGATATTAAATGAGTAAATAGAATCAGTATTATTCATCATATAAAAATCTCTTACTTTGTTTGCGTCTATTTGCCAAAATGCAATTTTTGTTCCAGAATTATTAAATAAAAACCCATCTCTACAATCAAATTCTTCTTCATATGCCCAATCGAAAGTTCCATTAATTAGTTTTTTTGTTCCGTTTGAACTTGTGATTTTCTGTATTTTATTGTTAGATAAATTTTCGATAAAAATATTAGCATTAGTACTGCTATTTCTTAGATTGTTTTGATTCGTTTTTTCCTTACTAACGTAAGCAACACTTTTTCCACTAGGAGAAAATTTTGCAAACATTAGACTTGATTCAGGCAATCCTTTACCAAGCTTTTTTAATTTTTTGTTATTTAAATCAACTACCCAATAATCTCCTTTTGTTTCATATCTCCAGACCCTTTTTGTGTTGGTAAATATCAAAATCTTATTATGATCTTTTGAAAACGTGTATCCTTTTAATACGAGGAGTTCCAGATTATCTGGTGTTAGATCTTGCTTGCTTAATATAACAATATCATCTTCTCCCTTTGTGCTTTTAAATATTAATTGTCCTTTTTCTATTTGATAGTATCCAGTTTCTGCTGGATTCCATTGAATGGATTGAGCAACTAATTGAATTCTAAAAAGAACTAAAAATAAGAAAAGAACAAAGTTTGTTTTTTGTCTGCTTGATATCATTTTTATATTAAATTTTATTTTATTATACAATAAATAAATATATTAAATTAATAAATTACTATAATTATAATTTATTATCATGACTGAAAATACAATAGGTTTTATTTATAGTGAGCATGAAAAGAATGCAGACAAGTTTAAAATTTTTGATCGTTTTGTAGATGATAGTAAAGAAAAAATTGCTAAAGCTGCTGACAACTTAATTAGTCTTCATAAATCAGATAAACTTGATGATGATACTAGATTAACCCTTAAGGAATTAGAAAAAAAACTTAGATTAGTTTTTAAAGAGATAGATGATATTGATAAGAAAGTAGAGAATATAGCAAGAAGATTTAGGATGAAAAATAATTTAATGTAAATTTCTTATTTTATCAGCTGACAAACCATAATTTGTTTTTTTTTATATAATTTAGATTATATACTAATTAAACATCTTTTCTATGGAGGACAGTAAAAACAACTATTTAGTTGAGATTATTACCAATAGTCTTATAATGTCTGCAATTTTAATTATTTATGGGTTATTAATATATGTGATAGACATTTCATTACTTGTCAAATGGTGGTATGGAATATCTGTAATTATAATATCTGTTGGGTTATTAATTTATTTCGGCCTAAATTATAGATCATCTATTGGGGGCATTTTATCTTATAAAGATGCTTTTATATACTTATATCTGCTCTCATTAGTTGGAGGGGGGATACAATTAATTTGGGGAATTATTTTTTTACAAGTTATAGATCCTGAACTTGCAAATACTTTATCTGATTTAATTATTGAAAATACTGTTAGTACGATGGAAAGCTATGGTGTTGGGGGTGAAGTTGTTGATACAACCATTGCATCTTTAGAGGAAGAAATACCAAATAGTTTTACCCCATTAGGGCAAGCAAAGAGTTTTGGGTGGCAGTTTTTGACTTCAGCCGTTGGATGTGCTATAATCGCAATTTTTGTAAAAAAAAATGAAGAAGTTTCAGATAGATTAAACTAATTATTTAATAATTTCTTCAATAGAATTAACTAATTTTTTAGCATTATTTTTTGTAAAACACAAAGGAGGTTTTATTTTAATTATATTTTCAAATTGACCATCAGTTGATACAAGGATAAATTTTTTTTTCAATTCATTGGTTATATATTTTGCTTCTTTTTTTCCAGGCTCTCCTTTATGATTGACGCATTCAATCCCTATAAAAAGACCACAACCTCTTACATCGTCAATAGTTTTATAATTATTTTTTAATTCTATCAGTTTTTTGTAAAGATACTTGCCAACTATTAGAGCATTTTTTTGAAGATTCTCTCTTTCTATAATTTTTAAAACTTCTTTTCCAATTTCGCAAGAAACAGGATTACCTCCGAAGGAACTAAAAAATTCCATGCCATTTTCAAATGATTGATTTATAGTATCAGTAGTTACAACAGCTGCCATAGGATGTCCATTTCCAATGGGTTTCCCTAGAATTACTATGTCTGGAACTGTTTTATGCATTTCATAACCCCAAAAATATTTTCCCAGTCTTCCAAAACCTGTTTGTGTTTCATCGGAGATATATAAACCTCCTAATTTTTTAATAGTTGGATGCATTTTTTTGATATAATTTTTTGCTATAATTACTTGTCCAGCGCATCCAATTATAGGCTCGGCAATAAAAGCACACAATTTTTTCTCTTTTTTTAATTTTTGTATTGCTTCTTTGGCATATTGATATCCTGATTTAGATTTCACACACAAATTATTATAAGTATTTGGTATTTCTAATTCAATTATATTTTTTTTCTTTTTATATCCTCCCTTTCTTGAATATTTATAATGACTTATATCTATTCCAACAGATGTATTTCCATGATAACCCTGTTCAATAACTGCGATTTTTTTATTCTTGGTATGTAACCTAGCTATTCTTATGGCAAGATCAGTAGCAGCACTTCCAGAATTTACAAAAAAAATTTTTGTAAATTTTTTTGGGAATTTTTTTAATAACAGTTTAGCATAATCAGTAAGATTTTTATACAAGTATCTTGTATTAGTGTTTAATCTTCCAATTTGTTTTTGTGCTGCTTTTGTAATCTTTGGATGCTCATGCCCGACAAGCGGAACATTATTATATGCGTCTAAATATGTGTTTCCAATAGTGTCATACATATATTGAAATGCTGCTTTTCCCATTTGAATAGGTGATTGGTAACTTAGACTATAAGATTTGCTTAAATATTTATTCCTCTTTTTTATCAAATCTTTATCTGAAATTTGTTTTTTGATAGAAATATTTAATGCTTTTTTTATTTCATTTTTAAAAAAAATAGGATTTATAGTCAGCCATTTTTTTAAAAGTAACATAGCATCTTCTTTACTCACGGAAATGTATTCATCTTTAGGAGCATCTTTTTTATGAAACGAAGATTTAGATATTGTTGTGCATAATCTTACAGCTATTAAATAATAAAGAATATCAATCTCTAAAACTTTTAATTTTATAATTTTATGGTACGTTTTTATAAAAGGAATAACCCATTGAATAGGATTATTTTTTTTAGTAAGTAAATAAGATAGAGAAATAGCAATTTCATTAATTAAAAATGATTTAACCATATCACCAAAATCAATAACACCAATTATTTGTTCTTTCTTTATTAATATGTTCCAGTCATTAGCATCATTATATATTATACTTTCTCTTAAAGAATAATAATGAGGTACAACATTCTCTTTAAATTGTTGGAAGAAATATTCAACAATTTTTCTATCTTCAGCTTTTTTTATGTAAGCAATATATTTTCTATTTGAATATAGATGTTTAATGTCCCAATCAATTTTTCTTGATTCAATATGCGGGTCTTCTAATTGAACAAGTTCCTTATCAATTTTTCCAAGTAATGTCCCAAGATTTGAAAATAATTTCATTGAATGTTTTGATTCTGCCAAAAATTCCCCTTCTATATATGTCAGTACTCTATATATTTTTCCTTCTTTTTTTGAAATTGATAATTCTTCATTTAACATATTTTTTGTAATTTTTGGAAAAATATCTCCGACAGTTTTGTTCAGATGTATTATTACTCTATTTTCTGATTTTACAAAATTTAGATTTTTTTTATTGTGTTTATATATCTTTAAAAGTAGAATCTTATTGTTAAATATTATCTTATAATTTAAACTTCCATAGCCAATATTCATTTTATCATTAGAATCTAATTGAATAATTTTAGGATTTATAATTCCATAGTATTTTGCCAATATATCTTTCATAATATTTTAATCTATTTTAGAAAACAGATATGATATTTCTGTTGCAATCATGGTACAAGTTTCCAAATATTTAATTTTTTCTAATTTTGTATTATCCCATTTTTTTGGATCTAAATAAGAGAGTAACCTTTTTTTAATAGCGGTGTTTACATTAGGACAGTCGGCGTTTGCTTCAGCGCAGATCATTACTGCAATCAGAGGGTTTTCTGAATTTATATGATCAATAGTTTTTGAATACATTTTTATTGGTTTATGATTTTTAGAAAATTCAACATGGTATTTTGAATCGTTGGTGATTGAAAATCCTATTTTTTGCAGAACATTAATTGCTCGCCAGTTAAAATTTTCTTCTGTAATTCCTGCTGAAAAAATATTTATTTTTTTATTATAAATAAAGGCAATTGTTTTTGCCCAGATTTCAGCAAATTGACTTCTTCTTGAATTATGTGTACATACAAATAATAGATCAGGATAATGATTTAGATCTTGGTTTTTGTTAATATCCTTTGCTATTTTATTTAAAATTTCTATTCTTCCACCTTGTATTTTATTCGTATTTAATTTTAAAATGAACTCTTTTATCCTAGCCTTAACCTTATCTAATTGTTTCATTCTTATATTCTTAACTTTTTTTAACAATAAAAATACGATTTAGAAATGAAAAAATGTTTCATTAGAAGCTTAAAAATTATTATTAAATGGGAGAACATCATAAAAAGATTAATGAAGTTTTATCTGAAATAAAAAAAATTGTTGTTGGACAGGACTATATGGTTAACCGTTTACTCTTAGGTTTATTTATACAAGGACATATTTTATTAGAGGGAGTTCCTGGTTTAGCAAAAACCCTTACTGTAAAAACAGTTTCTAACGTTTTAAGACTAAATTTCAAAAGAATTCAATTTACTCCGGATTTGTTACCTTCAGATGTAATTGGGACAATGATTTTTAATCAAAAGAATTCAAAATTTGAAGTAAAAAAAGGACCAGTTTTTTCAAATATACTTCTTGCTGATGAAGTAAATAGAGCACCGGCTAAAGTTCAGTCAGCACTTTTGGAGTCTATGCAGGAAAATCAAGTTACGATAGGAGAAACTACTTATAAATTGGATAGTCCATTTTTAGTTTTAGCAACTCAAAATCCAATCGATCAAGAAGGAACATATCCTTTACCCGAAGCTCAAAAAGATAGATTTATGATGAAAATTAATGTAGACTATCCAACTAGAGATGAGGAATTAGAAATTATGAAAAGAATGTCAAATCTAAATTTTGAAGATAAGGTTAAGAGAATTTTGACTAAAAAAGATATTTTTTCTATTAGAGATCAAATCAATCAGGTCACTCTTTCTGATTCTTTGGAACAATATATTATTGAGATTGTATTTGCAACTCGAAAGCCTGAAAAAATTGGTTTAACAAAAGAGGCCAAATATATTACTTTTGGAGCTTCACCTCGTGCAAGCATTTATATCAATTTAGCATCTAAAGCTATTGCTTTTATGAATGAAAGAAATTATGTGTTACCAGAAGATATAAAAAATATTGCGACTGATATTTTGAATCATAGAATAATTCTCAATTATGAGGCAGAAGCTGATGGGATTACCACTAATCAAATTATAAATTCAATATTAGAAAAAATTGAGATTAATAGGTAATAGAGCTGTTATCGTTGAATTAGATTGGCATTTATCATTTTAATTTTTTCTAATTCATCGTACATTTTTTCTAAAGAAACTTTTAAGATTTGTTTTTTTACTTTGTTTTTTTGATACAACTTGTAACTAAACCCTTTATTTATATTTAACAATTTGGGTTGTATTCTAATCAATCTATTTTGCTGTTTATCAATATTTTTAATTTTTCTCTCAAGGACATAAATATAATCTTGATAAAATTTTCTTTTAAGTACGATTTTTATTCCTTCAAATAAATTTTGTATTCTTTTTTTATCTTCATTATTGAATTTTTCTGAGGTTGTATTAATTACTGTATTTTTCTTCTTTTTAAGTATAGATGTTTTCAAGTTAATTTTTTCAAGCTTCTTTGAATTAGAATAAATGTTATGATAAATAATTTTTTTTTCTATTTTAAAATTTCCAAGTGCTTCAAAGTATAATTTACACTCTTCTTTTACTATATTTATTGGTAATCCTATTGAAATACTTAATGATTTATAACTTTTATCTTCTATTATTATTTTTGAATCTAGTATTTCTGAAAAGAAATTTTGTGCATTTAATTTATTATAGAAATTGAAAATATAAAATAAAAGGAATAGGAAAATTTTTATTTCAACTTGTGTCACATCTAAATTTTAAGTTATAGAAAGTAATTGCAATAATATGAAATCTATTTTAATTACAGGAGGTACTGGATTAATTGGATCAAATTTGTCAGAGTTTCTTTCTCAATCAAATTATAAAATTTCAATTGTTTCTAGAAAGAAAGCAAAATTCCCAAGACATATTATAAGATATCAATGGGATATTGAAAATCAAATTTTAGATTTCAATATCTTAAAAGACAAAGATATTATTATTCATTTGGCAGGAGAGCCTATAACATCTAAGCGATGGACAAAAAGGCAAAAATCAAAAATTTTAAATAGTAGAGTAAGCACAACTCGTCTTTTATATCAACAAATCAAAAAATTAAAAGTTAAACCTAAAGTTATAATTGCTGCTTCAGCAATTGGAATTTACCCTTATGACACTATTCATAGGCTTGATGAAAATGAAACTTCTCAATCTAATGGATTATTGCAGAATATTGTAAAAACTTGGGAACAAGAATTAACAAAATTTTCAAATCATGGAATTAGAATTGTAATTCTTAGGATAGGAATAGTCTTGAGCAAAAAGGGAGGAATATTATCAAAGTTGCTCCTTCCTTTTAAATTGGGCTTAGGATTTCCTATGGGGACGGGTGAACAATTAATAAGTTGGATTCATATCCTAGATCTTAATAGGATGATTAAGCATTGTATTGAGGATAGCAATATAAAAGGAATTTATAACGCAACTGCTCCTTACCCAGTAACTAACAACTTGTTTTCTAACACATTATCAGTTTTATTGAAAAGAAATTTTTTTCCAAGTTTTATTAGAATTCCAAGTTTTCTTATCAAATTATTTTTAGGTCAGATGTCAGATGTAATATTAAAAGGTCACAATATTTCTTCAAACAAAATTAAAAAAACTAATTTTCAATTTAAGTACGAAAACATTCATGCTGCAATATTAAATTTATTAGAATCAAAACATTAATTTATCTCTATGAGATACACAAAAAGCTTTTTTTTAATTTCAATGTTCTATTTCTTACAAGGGTGTTCTTTAAATACTAAGTCAGTTAATAAAAACAATGATCCAGGAGAATATTTGCAAAAAATTAAAATTTATTCAATTCCCAATACATTTAATTTTGCCGGTGAAAAAATTCCTTTAGAACTTCCAGATGTGAGAGAAAAATTTGATAGAGAATTACATATTAATTCTTACCTTCATTCTTCTACTATATTATTATTAAAAAGATCACAAAGATGGTTACCTGAAATTTCAAAAATACTTCTTGAAAATGGGATTCCATTAGATTTCAAATATTTACCAGTTATAGAGAGCAGTTTAGAAAATGTAATATCTTCTAAAAAAGCTGTAGGTTTTTGGCAGTTACTTGCAACAACAGCTCGAGAAAATGGATTAATTGTAAATAAAGAAATAGACGAAAGATATGATCCGATTAAATCAACATATGCTGCAATAAGATATTTGAAAAAAGCACACAAAAAATTTAATAGTTGGATTCATGCTGCCGCCTCATATAATAGAGGAATCAAAGGATATGAAAAAGCAATAGTATCACAAAAAATAGATAATTATTTTAATCTTTATCTTAACAAAGAAACTTCTAGATATGTTTTTAGACTTTTGGCTATTAAAGAAATTTTTGAAAATCCAGATAAATATGGATTTATTTTGAAAAAAGAGGATTACTATTATTCAGAAAATCTGATACCTTATAAGGTAACTAAAACTATTCCAAATCTGGCGAACTGGGCTTTGGAGCACAATTCTAATTATAAAGATTTAAAAAGATACAATCCTTGGTTAAGAAAAAATATTTTAACTATTAAAATAGGAAAAACTTACAATATTCTTTTACCTAACAGAAATGATAAGTATGAATTTTAATCCTCTTTCTATTCTTAATCAGAATGATAATAATATAGAAATATTAGGTGCTAGAGAAAATAATTTACAGAACATAGATTTAAAATTTCATAGGAATAAATTTATTGTTTTTACCGGTATCTCAGGTAGTGGAAAAAGTTCATTGGCTTTTAATACAATTTATGCAGAAGGCCAGAGGAGATATATGGAAAGTTTTTCTGCTTATGCGCGTTCTTTCATTGGTCAAATTGAAAGACCGGATGTAGATAAAATTAATGGATTATCTCCAGTAATATCTATTGAACAAAAAACTACTTCAAAAAACCCTAGATCCACTGTTGGAACTTTAACTGAAATTTATGATTTTTTAAGACTCTTATTTGCTAGAACTGCAGCGCCCTATTCTTATATAACTGGTAATAGAATGATTAAACAAACTTTCAATAATATTTTATCTCTTATTGAATCCAATTATAAAAAAAAAAATATCACAATTTTATCACCTCTTGTAAAAGGAAGAAAAGGAAATTACAAAGAATTATTTCTTAGAATTAGTAAAATGGGATTTACTCAAGTGAGAATAGATGGGAAAATTTTAGACATGACTAAGAATATGCAATTAGACAGATATACTACTCATGATATAGAATTGGTAGTCGACAGACTGAAGGTAGAAGATTTGAATAAAAAAAGAATACAAAATTCAATTAAAATCGCTTTAGAATATGGAGAAAGTTCACTTTATATAATGGATGAAAATAATTCCATCAAGTTTTATTCAAAAAATTTGACGGATCCTGATACGGGGTTGTCTTATGAAGATCCTGCTCCTAATAATTTTTCATTTAATTCTCCTTATGGAGCTTGTAAGACTTGTAAAGGCCTAGGAGTAATTGAAGAAATTAAAACAGATTCCATAATCGAGGATAAAAATTTAAGTATCAGTAGAGGAGGTATAATCCCATTAGGAACTTATAGAGATATATGGATTTTTAAGAAGATTGAATCTATTTTAAAAATTAACAATTTAGATATTAGAACCCCCATCAAAAAAATTCCATCTAACATCCTCCATGAAATTTTATATGGTAGAACAATGCAGGTTGGTGTAGAATCAATAAAATATCCAGGAACAATATGGCGTACAAATTATGAAGGAGTTATAAGTTTGCTTATAAAGCAAAAAAATAGAAATTCTACAAAATCTAAATTATTTAGAGGAAATTTTTTTACTGAAACAGTTTGTCCTGACTGTAATGGATCTAGATTAAAAAAAGAATCTCTCAATTTTATTTTAGCTAAAAAAAACATATATGAACTCACAGAATTTAGTCTTTATAAATTATACGACTGGTTAAATGAGTTAATTGAAAAGTTAAATGATTTTCAAAAAGCTATTGCTACACCTATTTTAAAAGAAATTAATAAGCGTGTGAAATTTTTATTAGATGTTGGTCTTGGATATTTAAGTTTAAATAGACCTTTAAAAACATTATCTGGGGGTGAAGCTCAAAGAATACGTTTGGCTACACAAATAGGGACACAATTGATGGGAGTTTTGTATATTTTAGATGAACCGACTATAGGTTTACATCAAAGAGATATCAACAAAATTATCAACTCTTTAAAAGCATTACGGGATATTGGAAATACTATAATAGTTGTTGAACATGATAAAGAAATGATGAAAAAGTCTGACTATATTGTCGATATAGGTCCAGGACCGGGAATTCATGGGGGAAAAATTGTTGCAAAAGGACATCCTAAAATTTTTAAATTCAAAGAATCTTTAACTGCTAAATATTTAAGTGGAAGAAGAAAAATACATATACCCATAAAAAGAAAAAAAAAAACTAAACATTTTATACATTTATATGGAGCACAAGGATTTAATCTTAAAAATATTAATTTAAAAGTTCCATTATCTTCTATGATTTGTATTACTGGCGTTTCTGGAAGTGGAAAATCTACACTAATTCATAAAACTCTATCTCCAATACTAAAAAAGAAACTTTATAATTCCAGAAAAAAACCATTAGCTTATAGTTCGATAAAAGGAATTAGTTTTATTGATAAAATAATTGAAGTTGACCAATCTCCAATTGGCAGAACACCAAGATCTAACCCTGCAACATATACAGGAGTTTTTTCTGATATAAGATTTTTATTTTCTAGTCTTTTAGAATCTAAAATAAGGGGATTCAAACCAGGGGTTTTTTCATTCAATATAAAGGGAGGAAGATGTGAAACTTGTAGAGGAGCAGGCATTAAACTTATTGAAATGGATTTTCTTCCTAATGTTAAGGTTGAATGTGATATTTGTCATGGAAAAAGATATAATAGAGACACTTTGGAAGTGCGATTTAAAGGAAAATCTATTTCTGATATATTAAATATGACAGTTGAAAATGCTTTTGATTTTTTTAATAAACAACCAAAAATTATTAAAATTCTTAAGTCTTTAATGGATGTTGGATTAGGTTATATAACATTAGGACAATATGCTACTACACTGTCTGGAGGAGAAGCTCAAAGAGTAAAACTTGCTTCTGAGCTAAGCAAAAAAGACACGGGAAGAACATTATATCTTTTGGATGAACCTACAACAGGATTACACTTTAAAGACATTGAGAATCTTATAAAAGTTTTGAATAAGTTAGTGGATAGAGGTAATACTGTTTTGATTATTGAACATAATATGGAAATAATAAAAGCTGCAGACTATATTGTTGATTTGGGACCAGAAGGTGGTGAAGAAGGAGGAAAAATAATGGTTCAAGGAAGTCCTGAAGAAATTATAAAAGATCAGAGAAGTTATACCAGTAGTATTTTAAGAGACGAATTTAATTCAAATAAATAATTGTTCCGCAATATAATTGCTAAATAGTTTCCCTTTTTTAGTTGCAAGTATTTTAGAGTTATCCATTTGAATTAATTTATTTTTTTTTAATTTCTTAATAGTAGAAAATTGTTTATGAAGAATATCGTATTTTAGATTAGATCTTAAATAATCTATATTGATTCCCCATCTAGTCCGTATTCCAGTCATTATTATTTCATTTATTGTCATTTTTCTTGTAAGTAATTCTTTAGATTCAGATATAATCCTTTTACCTATTTGGTCAATATATTTTGAATTATTTGAAATATTCCAATTTCTTATTTTACCGTTAAAAGAGTGAGCGCTTGGTCCAACTCCCAGGTATTTTTTTCTTTTCCAGTAGCCGATATTATGTTTTGAAAAAAATCCCTTTTTGCAAAAATTTGATGTTTCATAATGTATATAATTTTCTTTTTCAAGGATATCAATTAAATAAAGAAATTTCTTTATTAAAATATTTTCATCATGAAGTTTAATAACTCCTTTTTCTAGCCAATTTGAAAAAACAGTATTTTGTTCAATAGTCATATTGTATGCTGAAATATGTGGAGGATTAAATTTTAGAATTTTTGAAATGTCATCTTTCCAGATATTAAAAGTAGTATTTGGTATTCCATATATTAAATCAACAGAATAATTGTGAAAACAACTATCTATCATTTTTAAAGCAACTAATGATTTATTACTGTTGTGACTTCTATTAATAAATTTTAATGTTTTATCATCAAAACTCTGAATCCCTAAACTTATTCTGTTGATACCATACCGTTTCCATTTTTTTATATTTTTTTTATTAATATCATCAGGATTTGATTCAAGAGTTATTTCAGCATTTTTATCTAATTTAAAATTATCATGAACCGTTTTCATAATATTTCCAATTAAGTATGGCTTTATCATCGATGGTGTTCCTCCTCCAAAATACATTGTATGAATTTTACTTTTATTTAAAAAATTTTTTCTTAACTCCAATTCTTTTTTAATTGCATCAATTAATTTGTTTTCATTATTATTATTAGTTGTGAAATAAAAATCACAATAATGACATTTTTTTTTACAAAAGGGGATATGAACATATATACCAGCCATTTAATACAATTTTTAGACCTAAATATTAAAGAAAAAACTGTATATAATTACGATATTTTATTTTTAATTATTACAATTATTTTTTCTTTAATTGTGTATTATAAATTAAGATATCCTAGATTCTATAAAAAATATACTGAAGGAAAATTTTTATTTTTTTCTACTTTAGGAGATGAATTTTTTTATAGTAAACAAATCTATAGTTATTCTATAATATTGCCAATACTTTTTTTGTCGTTGGTTCTGTCTCTTGTGTTTATTTCTACTGTAAATAATATTTATTTAGATAATTATTTAGGAATTTATTTATTCTCTGAATTCATCAATTGGTTAATGATTACTGTGGTATTATTTTTTTATTTTTATTTAAGAATCTCTTTATTTTTTGTTTTGGGAATATTATTACGTTTACCCTATAAACTAATAAAAGTTTTAGCTCATGATTTTTTAAAGATTACAATTTATTGTTCTGTTTTGAATTTAGCCATATCTTATTTGATTTTATTAATTATAGATTTTGAATCAGGGAAATTGATTTTTGAAATCATCAGCTTTATTATGATAGTTTATCGAGTTTATTATTTGTATAGAAAAGCTAAGCAACTTTCTACAATTAATAACATTAAGTTAATAATATATCTTTTGTTTGTTGATTTCCTAATTTCAATTTTTACAATAGACTTTTTGACCAATTCTGATTTTAGAATTTGATAATAAAATTTTTCAGAAAAAATTCCAATGTGACTATCTATTTGCATGAATTAAAATTTATTCTATAAATTTGTGCCTCATTTTCCAAATAATATGACTGAAATCAAATACAATAAAAAGAGATTAAAAAAAGTTGATACTATTTTAGTTTCTCAACCGAAGCCGTCTGATGATGCTTCTCCATTTTATAAATTGGCCAAAAAGTATAATCTTAAAATAGATTTTAGGCCTTTTGTTAAATTAGATCCTATCAGTATAAAATATTTTAGAAAACAAAAAATCAATATTTTGGAACATACAGCTATCATATTTACAAGTAGAAATGCTGTTGATCATTTTTTTAAGTTGGCTGAAGGGCTTAAAGTCAATATTCCTACAGATATGAAATATTTCTGTATTTCAGAACAAACTGCAAATTATTTGCAGAAATATATTGTGATAAGAAAACGAAAAATATTTATAGGTAATAGAACCCCTCTTGAATTATTAGATACTATAAAAGAAACAGTTCAAAAATTTCCTGATGAAAAATTCTTATTTCCTTGTTCTGATAAAAGAAAAAAATTAATTTCTAAGTTTCTTACTAAGAATAATTTATCTTATTCTGAGGCAGTTATTTATAATACAGTACCTAGTGATTTATCTAATTTAGAGGATGTTTTTTATGATATTTTAGTTTTTTATAGTCCTTCGGATATTGATTCACTATTTAAAAACTTTCCTGATTTTAAACAAAATAAAACAAGGATTGCTGGTTTTGGGCCTACAACAGCAAATGCTATTAGTAAATCTAGACTTATTTTAGATATTAAAGCTCCGTTGACATTTGCTCCATCAATGACCCGCGCTATTGAATTATATGTAAAAGCTGCAAATAAAATAAAAAATTAAGAAATCAAACTACTACAAATAGTTTCATGTTTACATTATATTTATCCTATATATGATTATTAACGTATCAAATAAGCTACTTTATTTTATTGTGTTTTTTGCTATGTTTCCATTTATAGCCAATTCACAACAAGATCCTTATTTTAGTAGTTACTCATTTAATCCTCTTCTGATAAATACAAGTTTAGCTTCTTTGGAAAAAAAGAATTATGCAACAGTAATTTATAGAAATCAGTGGACAGGATATTCTTCTGGATCAAAGTCTTTAGGTTATGATAGAGGAGGATCTCCTATTTCAAAGTTACTTACTGTTTCTTTAAAAAATAGAAATAAAAAATTGTCTTTTGGAATTAACATGTCAGATGATCAATTAGGACCGAAATCTTCTTTTAATATAAGCCCCTTTATTGCATTTAAGAAAAAAATTAACTCATCCCTTTTAAGTATTGGTATCTCACCATCTATAGGTAGTCAAACTCTTCATTTTGATCAATTTGTATTTGTAGATAAAACAGATCCATTTAATGAGGTACAAGGGAAACAAACAGAATGGCAACCTGATTTGGATTTAGGGTTTTCTTATAGTGGTGATAAACTTCTTTTGAGCCTATCCATTAACCATTTATTCAGACCTTCTTTTAACTTTAATGTAGAAAGTTTAATAAATAGGGCTGATATAACCTACAATGTTTTAGCTAAATATCTTATTGAAATAGATAGAGATTTATTTATTGAACCTTATATTTTGTTCAGATCTGACTTAACATCCTATACTTTTGATCTTAGTGCACTTGCTTCATATAAAGAGAGAATTAAAATAGGAACGTCTTATAGATACAATGAAGCAGTAATTTTATTTTTGGGCTATAGCTTACTTAAAGAAAATCAATTACATTTAGGGTATGCTTTTGATTACGTTATAAGTAATGTAAAAGCTAAGCATTTAACTTCTAATGAGCTACTTATACGCTATGACTTACCAATGCCTCAAATTAAAAAACCTATCAGAACACCCAGATTCATTTATTAGAAGATTATCAAAATTATAATTTTTTTAATAAATAAATAATTTTTATTAAATTTGCATTCCATTTTTAATTAAAACCTTTTAATTACTTTATAAGACTTATAATAGAACCCAATTATCAGTTAATAAAAACAATAATTTAGATTTTTTAAAGTTAAAGATTAACTTTAAAGTTTATTTATGCGAATATTTAAAGAAAATATTATACAGTATCTCTATCTCTTGGCAATAATTGCTTCGATTGAAGGATGTGGGTTATTGGGTGGAGGTGTAAGTCAAAAAAAACCAAGAGGACAATTAGTTGGTGCAGCAGATAGGGATGGTTTTGAGATGGCAGCACAATTTGGGATGGTTAAAATTCCTACCGGTAAGTTCTATATGGGTCAAGCTGATGAAAATATTCAATTGGATCAAAGTAATAGAAACAGGCAAGTGACAATAAGTTCTTTTTATATGGACGATACAGAAATCACTAATAATGAGTACAGGCAATTTATTAGATATATTGAGGATAATCTAATGGGTGAAGGACTTGCTGAATCAGAAGAAGGAGAAGGTGGCCCTGTATATCAAATTCCTGATGGTTATTCTCTTCAAGATTTAAAACCTGATAGTACAGTGTGGACTAGTGATTTTACCCATCATTATGGAGATCCACTATTAGCCTATTATTGGGGTCATCCGGCTTTTGATGATTATCCTGTTGTAGGAGTTTCTTGGAAATCAGCAAGAGAGTTTGCCAGATGGAGAAGTAATTTTTTAAATGATTATCGTGCACAAAAAGAGTTACAACCGTTCCCTAATTTTAGATTACCCACTGAAGCAGAATGGGAATATGCTTCTAGAGGAGGAAGAGATAATGTTAAATATCCTTGGGGGAACCCTTATGTAAGAAATTCACGAGGTTGTGTATTAGCGAACTTTAAACCTGGAAGAGGTAATTATGTTGATGATGGCTACGCGTATACCTCACCAGTAGGTGTATTTTTTCCTAATGATTTTGGTCTTTATGACATGTCAGGAAATGTGGCTGAATGGTGTGAAGACGCATATATAGATGAATATACTCCTATTACCTGGGACTTAAATCCAATTTATAGAGACGATAACATAGATAAAAAAGTCATTAGAGGAGGTTCATGGAAAGATATTGCATTTTTTATTGAAGTTGCAACTCGAACTTTTGAACACCAAGATTCTACTAGAGCTTTTATAGGATTTAGAACAGCATTACCACATTTAGGAAGAAGCTATGATAATTTTTAATATTAAATTAATATCTTAAATTGCAATATATATTAGGACAAAAATATAACTTAACTAAAATTAAAATAAAATGATAACCAAGGTAAAATCATCGAATCCAGTATTAGCATGGATTCAGAATGAAGATAACATGAACTTCATTTACGGGATGGGAGCTGCCGTTGTAATTATTGGAGCTCTTTTTAAATTGCAACACTGGCCATTTGCCAATGCGATGTTGATAGCAGGGTTAGGAACTGAAGCTCTAATTTTTGCTATTAGTGCTTTTGATCCACCAAATGTTCATGAGTGGGATTGGAGTAAGGTTTATCCTCAATTAACTCCAGGAGGTGGAACAACTTCTGCTGGTCAGGTTAATGATCTGATGAAAGAGGCAAAACTAGACCCAGCAGTATTAAAAAGCGTTGGTGACGGAATGAGGAAAATGGCAGAACAGGCAAAAAATATAAATGTTCTTGCAGATGCTTCCGTTGCAGCTAATGAATACTCCGCAAGTATTAAAGATGCTTCCGCGTCTTTAAAATCAGTAAATGAGTCTTATGGAACCATTTCAGCTACCGCAAAAGATTTAGCGACCTCTTCTTCTAATGTAAAAGAAGCAGTGAATTTAACTTCTGAATATAAAGACAATTTAAAGAGTGCAACGAAATCGTTAGGTGCAATTGTTACAGCATCTAGCTCTATTACCGAGACAGCTTCAAATATGTCTGGGTCTCCCGCTGACGCTGCAAAGTTGCAAAGGGAACTTCAAGCATTAACTGATAATCTTAATAAGTTGAATAAGATTTATGGTGGAATGTACCATGCAATGCATGATTAAGAGATTTGAATAACATTTAAATAAAACTATTATGGCTGGAGGAAATAACCCACGGCAAAAGATGATTGGTATTATGTATCTGGTTCTTATTGCTATGTTGGCATTAAATATTGATACCGCAGTTTTAGAAAAATTTGTTTTAATTAATCAAAGCTTTGAGGTAACAAATGAAGAGAAGGAGATAGATAATGACAGAAAACTTGAAGCAATTACATCTGCTGTAGATGATTCTGGTAATAGAGCAGAAGACATTGCTGTACTTGAAAAAGCTCAAAATTTAAGATTAGAAGCTAGAGAGCTAATGTCTTATATGACATTAATTAAAGATAGTATAACCAATATGACAGGAGGATTAGATAGCAAAGGGAAATATAAAGGGTATAAAGATGTGGATGCTGTTTCAAGATTTATGGTTAAGTTAGGAAATGGTGACTCATTGCAACAAAAACTAAATGCTTATACAGAATTAGTTAGACAAGTAACAGAAGACACATCTATAGTTGATCTTGCAAGAAATGCAGATCAAATTCCAATATTTGAACTTACAGCATCAAAACATTTACCATTTAAAGAATTAAACTTTGGTTATAATACTCCAATGGTAGGGGGATTGGCTTCATTGAGTCAATTGCAAAATGATTTAATAAATTTGGAAATAAAAGCATTAGATAATTTAGCTGCTTCAGTTGGAGCTGCTGATTTAAAATTTGATGTGGTTTCACTAACAACTCTTCCAGATCAGAAAGTAGTAGCGGCTGGAGCAAAGTATAAGGCACAATTGTTTTTGTCTGCGGGTTCTTCTGCTATTGTTCCTGTGATGACAGCTAATGGAGATACTCTGGAAGTAACAAATGGTAGAGGATTTTATGAATTTACTACTACTCCTGGTACTTATGATAGAGAGGGGCTTGCTAAGAAGACTTATATTGGAAAAATTAGTGTAACACTTCCTGGCGGTAGAGATACAACGTTTACTGATACAGTAGAATATTTTGTTGCAAGACCTGTTATTCAGATTCAATCTGCTTCTGTTCAGGCATTATATTTAAATTGTGGAAATGAACTTCAAGTAAATGTTCCTGCTTTAGGGTCTGCATATGCTCCTTCTTTTACTATGCAAGGGGGTGAGGTGATCAGAGGGTCAAAGATTGGTCAAGTGACTTTGGTTCCAAAAGCTAGAAATGTTGAATTAAGAGTTAGCAACGGAGGAAATTATATTGGTTCTCAAAAATTTGGAGTTAGGCAAATTCCTGCTCCAGAGATTCAGGCAAGGATTAGAGGAAAACAAATAGATGGGAAAAGAGGTATCCCAATCAGTACAAGAACGTTTGATCTTGATGCAATTGCTGATGTAAGTTTCTCTCAATTTTTACCAAAAGATTCCAAGTTTAGAGTTATGGAAGCAGAAATAACCTTAGTAAGGTCTGGAAGAGGTGGGGCTAGCTTCACTGTAAAATCTCCAAAAGTGCCTCTTAACCGATTGGCAGGACAGATGAGAAAAGGAGATGCTATAGTTATTGAAATAAAACGGGTTGCTCGAGCTAATTTTCAGGGTAAAACAGAGAATTTTAGGAGTTATTCTCCTAAGTATATCAATATTCCATTAAATTAATTTTCTATGAGAAAAATAAATTTTGTAATTTTTTTAGTTTTATTTTTATTTTTTGCTTCATTGGATTCTGCAAAATCTCAGGAGAGAGGAAATGGATATAATCCACTATCCATTCGTCAAGTACATGAATCTTATTTGATGTGGAAACGAACTTTGTGGAGAAATATCAATTTGAAAGAACCTCAGAATAAACCTTTTTTTGCAAAAAATAGAGAAATTACAAAATTTATTTTTGATGCTGTCAAAAATGGAATCCTAATTCCTTACACAAATGATTCAGTTACAGATAAGCAAATAATGACAGCAGAGGAATTTGCGGCTAAATTAGTTGTGGAACAAGAAGGAGGAGAAGATGATGCATTTGCAGAGGAGGACGGTTTTGATGATTTTGGTTTTGGTGAAGATGAAGAGGATGATCCTTTTGGAGATCCCTTTGGAGATGCAGGTGAAGAAGAAGAAGAAGGAGATCTTATAATTCCAGCTCAAGAAATTTCTCTCTTAGAATTAAAAGAAGATATATATTTTGATAGGACACATTCTAGAATCTATTTTGATATACAAGCTATAACTTTAATTCTTCCTGCTGCTTCTGTTGACAGGTCTAGCGATGGTGGTTATACATCTTTTGACTATAATCCTGCTGGATTTGAGAAAGCAATAGCATCTTTTAGATTTATTGATTTATATAATCTTTTTAAATCTATGCCAGATGAAGCTTTATGGTACAATGATAGAAATATTGCTCAACATAAAAATTTAGCTGATGCATTTTTACTCAGGCTTTTTAAAGGTAATGTTGTTAAAGTTTCTAATTCTGATGATAACAGAATAGCTGATCTTTTTGATGGAAAAGAAGCTATAATTCAAAGTATGAAAGTAGAACAAGATTTAATTGAGTGGGAATCAGCCTTGTGGGAATACTAAATTTTTTCATCTTTATTTATTTAAATATTCAATAATTTTTTCTGCTTTTATAATACCAACATTTTTTGCCAATTTTTTCAAATCACTCTCTCTAATTTTTTGTACACTATGATATTCTTTTAATAGTTTAAATTTTGTTTTTTCTCCTATTCCTGGAATTTCATCTAAATTTGAAACCAGAAATTTTTTCTTTCTAATTGTTTTATGAAAGGTAATGGCAAAACGGTGAGCTTCATTTCTAATAAATTGTAATAACTTTAATGACTCTGATTTTTTGCCTATGAGAATAGGGAACGAGTCATTAGGAAAATATATTTCTTCTAATTTTTTGGCTATTCCTATAACATTTACTTTTCCATATATTTTCAATTTTTTTAGCATTTTCACTGCAGAACGTAGTTGTCCTTTTCCTCCATCAACAATTATAAGATCAGGAAATAAATTTTTTTCTTTTTTTAATTTGTTATATCTTCTATACACAACTTCTTCAAGAGATTTATAATCATTAATACCCGATACACGATTAATTTTATATTTTCTGTAGTTTTTTTTTGAAGGATACCCATTTATAAAACTTACCATTGAGGCAACATTGTTTGTTCCTTGAGTATTTGAAACATCAAAACATTCAATTTTTTTTGGAATACTTTTTAATTTGAGATCCTTGGATAATTGTATTAAGTTAGAGTACTTTTTAATTTTTCTCTCCTTTTTTTCACTATAATGATGTTCTTTGTAAAAAAACGCATTTTTTAAACTTAAATTCAAGAGTTTTTTTTTATCTCCTGTTTTTGGAAAATATATATTTATAGAATCATCAAAACAGTCAATTCTCTTATTTGATATAATATTGTAATTATGAGTTTTATATTTATTTCGAAAATGAAAGACTAATTGATTAATAACAGATTGATTCATTTCTATTTTTTTTCTTATCTTAATTGTCTCTCCACCTAACATTATACCATTATTTATTTTCATATAATTCAAAAAAACATTTTCGTTATCATCGATTATTCCAAAAACATCTATGTTTTTAAATTTAGGATTTACAACTGAAGATTTACTATTATACATTTTTAACATAGAAATTTTATTTTTTATACTTTGTGCATTTTCAAATTCAAGATTTTTTGAATATCTGTCCATTTTATATTTAAGATCATCTATCAAATTTTTTAAATTTCCTTTTAATATTTCTTCTATTTGTTTTATGTCTTTTAGGTAGCTATTTTCTTTTTGTTTTCCGACACAAGGAGCTAGACAATTTCCTATATGGTAGTCTAAACAAACTTTAAACAAATTATTTTTAATGTTTTCATCTGATAGATGTAATGTGCATGATCTAATTTTATAAAGTTTTTTAATTAGTTCTAGTACATTTTTCATGGTCTTAATATTTGTAAATGGGCCAAATACTTTTTCTTTTTTTAGATTTATTTTTCTTGTAGTATAAATTCTTGGGAATTTTTCTTTAGAAATTACTATATATGGATAAGTTTTATCATCTCTAAGAAGTATATTATATTTTGGTTTATTTTCTTTTATAAGATTATTTTCCAATAACAGCGCATCATGTTCATTTTCTGATAGGGTATATGTTAATCTATAGATCTCTTGAATCATTTTAAGAGTTTTTTTATTGTAATTTTGATTTTTTAGGAAATAACCATTAATTCTTTTATTTAGATTTTTGGATTTTCCTATATATATAATTTCATTATTCTGGTTATAAAATTTGTATATACCCGCAATATTTGGAATTTTTTTATTCAGAAGACTATTCATAATAATTAATAAATATTGGACTTGTCAGTTATAGTTGATTCTAAAGAATCTAAAATAATATTCTGGTATTTATCACAATCAATTTCTATACTTATTGATTTTGTGGGTTTATCAAATTCTCCTTTTTCAATATTCAACTCTGTATCATTATATGTGTTTAGCATAAATTCTTGCCAAATTGGCATTGCAGTTCTTGCTCCTTGTCCTAGAGTCCAATTTCTAAAATGAATACTTCGATCATCTCCTCCTACCCATGCTCCGGAAACTAAATTCTTTGTTACACCTACAAACCATCCGTCGGAAGCATTTTGTGTAGTTCCTGTTTTTGCTCCAATATCATTATCTGTTGTTAATTCTGGATCTAATCCTCTTGCGGTTCCTCCCTCTTCTTCCTTTGACCCTTTTAGCATATGCAACATCAAATATGCTGTTTCTTCACTTAATGCTTCAATTTTTTTAGGAATAAATTCTTGAATCAAATTTCCATACTTATCTTCAATTCTAGAGATGAAAAATGGTTCTGTCCAAACTCCTCGGTTGACAAAAGTACTATATGCTCCAACTAAATCAAATAAAGAAACATCTCCTCCTGCCCCTAAGCATATTGCTGGGACAGCTTCTAAATTACTTTTTATTCCCAGTTTTTTTGCATAATTCACAACAGTTTTTGGAGTTAATTTTTTTGTCATAAACGCGGTAATTGAGTTTACTGATTTTGCCATTGCTTTTCTTATAGTCATGGTTTCTCCTGACCATTTTCCATTTGCATTTTCAGGTTGCCAGTATGGAGGGTCTTGTCCAGGTAAATCAAAAACAACTGGAGCATCTATTACTGGATAACATGGAGAGTAACCATTATCAATAGCTGCAGCATAGACTATAGGTTTAATAGTAGATCCGGGTTGTCTTTTACCTTGTTTCACATGATCATATTTGAAATATTTGTGATTTATACCACCTACCCAAGCCTTTATATAGCCTGTCTTAGGTTCAATAGATATAAATCCTGATTGAAGAAACTTTTTATAGTATTCAATTGAATCTATAGCACTAAAAATAGTATCAATCTCACCATTCCATGAGAATACCTTCATTGCTTTTGGTTTGTTTAATTCTTTTAAAACTTTTAAAGAATCATTATTATATTGTTTTGCAAAAAACTTGTACTGATTTGTTTTTTTAATAGATGTAGAAATAAAATTTTTGATTTCAAAACCCTTTTCATCAATCCAAGGATTTTTATTTTTCCAGTGATTATTAAATAGTACTTGTAATTTTTTCATCTGATTTTTTACTGCCTCTTCAGCATGATTTTGCATCCTGCTATCAATGGTGGTATAAATTTTCAAACCATCAACAAATAAATCATAATTATTTTCTTTGGACCATTGTATTAAATAATTTTTTACAATGGTTCTAAAATATGTAGCTATGCCAATATTCTGATTTTCAACTTTATATTTTAAGCCAAAACCACTATTTACTAGAGAATCATATTGAGTTCTATTAATTTTTTCATATTTATAAAGATTATATAAAATTTCTGTTCTTTTTCTATCAGCAAATTCGGGATTGTAAATAGGATTGTATTTAGTAGGTTTATTTATTAGACCTATCAAAATAGCAGCTTCACCATATTTTATTTCCGAAGGTAATTTGTCAAAAAAAGTATTACTAGCAACTTTTATTCCATATGCGTTGCTTCCATATTCTGCTGTATTCAAATACATTGCTAGAATTTCTTGTTTAGTATAAAATTTTTCCAATTGAATTGCCACAATCCATTCTTTAAATTTTGTAATTCCTAAACCAATAATTGGAACACCACTTAATTTTCCTTTCATTTTTCTCGTTTTAAATAAATTTTTTGCAAGTTGTTGTGTTATAGTACTTCCACCCCCTTCTAGTTTGGTATTTCCCAACATAAAAACATTTTTAAAAACTCCGTAACCTGCTCGTAGTAAACCTCTCAAATCAACTCCAGAATGATCATAAAATCTAATGTCTTCAGTCACTAAAAGAGTTTCAATTAATTCTTTTGATAAGTCATTGAACACTATTGGAGTTCTATTATATCTGAAATATTTACCCATCAAGATTGTATCACTAGAATATAATTCTGATGAAAGATCAGTTTTTGGTTTTTCTAAGTCTTCAAGACTTGGTAAGTCACCATATAGATCAAAATCATTTTTTTGAATGGAATAAAACAATAAAGACGTGAAAATCAATACCGAAAAAAAAATGAACCATAAGGCTATAATAATCTTTTTTTTAATTCTTTGTTTCTTCATTATTGATAAAATTTAAATATTCGGCGTAATTCTTTGTCTCAAATAAAACTTTCAAATTATTGTCTGTAATTACGAATTTAGATAAAATAGATATTTTTTCTTTATACCTTTTTTCAAATTCTATTAACAAATTATGATTTTCTTTTTGACTAAGTTCAGAAATAACTATTAAAGATTCTTCATTAGAAAATTTATATTCGCTGATGAAATAATTTTTCTGATTTTTTTCCTTTACAATTTTTTCAAGAATTCCTATCATTTTTTTAATTATAAGTTCATTATTTTGTATTATGAATGTAGTAAAAAATTCTCTTTCATTTTTATCATTAAAAAATTTTGGTTTACCACTAAAGAAATAATTTTTATGTACTTCTTCTGATGATTCTAGTAGTTCGTTAGCAAATTGAATAATTTTTTTATCTTCTACTTTCTTTATGATTTTTTTCAAATTTAATTGAAAGATAAAATTACCGTGAGCTTTTCCTTTTGCTAAAGCATTTAATAATAAGAATTGTTCTGAAAAAGAATTCTTTGCGAATTTTTTTACAATTGAATCAGACTTACTTATGACAACTTCAAATTCTTTGTTTTCATACTTTTTATAAAGATTATTGTACAATTCTATTAAAAGATTATTCTCTGCAAATTGATCCTGTTCGTAGTTTGGGTTAATTATAAGCTTAGATACTATATTATTTGGATACTTTTCTAATAATTCATTTTTATATTTTTCAGCCTCTTTCTGATTAGATTCTTTTGTTAGAAGGTAAAGTTGATATAGAACTTCTGGTACATATTTAGATTTTTTAAATCTTTCTAATAGTCTATTAAAATAATTTTTTCCTAAATCAATTTCATGCAATTTCTGAATATAAATATTTCCAAGCTTATAATACGCAGACTCTATTTCTGCTAAAAGTTTAAATTTTTCATTAGTCCCTTTTGGAATAGAAGACATAATTTTTTTTCTGTCAATTTTATTTTTTTTCAAAATTTTAGGATTATTTACCACAGAATTTTCATTTTCTTCAATAATATTTTGAGAACTAACTAGTTTTATTTTTCTTGAGATGCGCCAATTATCTGTCAATTTTCTATTTCCCCAAATTCGTTTAAATTCTTCTCTTCCTATTGAAACAACAATATCATTATAAAAATACCAATTGCCTTTTTTGGAATTTTCACTGATTATTTCTTTATTATTATCGTTAAAATTAAAAGATAATTTTTTTTCAATTTTTTCTTTTTTACTTTCTTTTTCTAATTTATTAATATACTTATCAACTATTTCATTAATTTCTTTTTCAGTTAAGGATGCTAAATGTATTAAACTATCATTGTTCTTTATGATATTTAGATTATCAACTAATTCATTTAATATGCTACGAATTTCAAATAGATTTTTGTATTCTTTGTCTTCTCTACTAATATTATTCAAAGTGCTGTCGTAGTATAATTTAGATAATTCATAATTTGAAAAATCATTATAATAGATCTCGGCTAATTTTTTATAACTTAAAAATTTTTGATTTTGATTGTTTTGGTTAGCTTTTAACGACTTATTAAAATTATTAATTGCTAGATCAAGTTTTTTTTGGCTGTATTCAAATTGTCCAATTTCAAAAAAGATTTTATCTAAATAATCTGTGTTTTTTTTATCTTTCAATAATCTATTGAAATATTTGTATATCTTCTTTATATCATTTGAGTTTGTTAATTCTGTAACTTTAGCAAGGTTGATTTTAGTGTAAAATGATAATTCAAAGGAAGGATTATTTTTTAAACATTTTTTGTAGTATTCATAAGCTTCATTTTTAAAATCAAGTTTCTGATATACTTGACCTATAAGAAAAAATATTTTATTTTGTTGATTCTTATCAGTAATTAAGTCTTCAATTTTATTCAGATTTTTTAGAGTTTCATCATAATTATTAGATTTTTGAAAAATATAAGCTGCATTTAAATGAAATAGTATTTTATTTTTTTTGTTTAGAAAAATTTCATTCAGATATTTATAGACTTCGATTGCATTACTTATATCATTATTTTCAAAATAACTTCTCATTAAAAAAATTAAGGCTAAATTTTTTGTTTTATTTTCTTTAGATTTAGTATTTACGTATTTAAAAGTTGTTATTGCGTTTTTAAATTCATAATTATATAATCTGCCTAATCCTATTAAGATGTAGCTATCAAATACCAAAGAAGATCCTGGATGTCGTTGTATTAATAGTGAGGCTTTTTCAATTGCATTAGTTGTTAGTTCAGAATATTGTGATATATTATTTGTATCTAATGGTGAAATGATTGGGATAATTTCATCATAATTCCATGAATACGAATCATAAATAATTTTTTCCGTTTTTTTTATATCTTCATTTGCTATATAATAACTATTAAATCTCGCAGTTGAATCTTCATATAATTGTTTGATTACTGATTGACATGAATAGTTCAAAAGACATAATGCAACCAAAAGTTTAGTTAATCTATTTATGTATTGATTCATTAAAAAATGTAATTAAAATTTAATTAACTCTCTATAAACGAGAACAATTAATATATATTTTTGTTTATTATTATATAAAGATAATTAAGTGAGAAAGAAAATAATTAAATGGTTGAGTTCAAAATTTCAATTTGTTATTAGAAACGATGCTGATTTAAAAGAATTGTCAATTTATCGATTATCTAATCTGAAATTCATTTTTATATTATTCTCCACTCTAATTGTTATATTTATTTTTCTTCTTTATTTATCAACTACTATGCTGAAATATTGGTTTGATCCGCGTTTTGCTGAGCAACTAGCTAATCAACAGGTTGTGAATTTGTCAAAAACTGTAGATTCCTTAATTAATGAATCTGAAATTAAAGACAATTATATTTCTAATGTCAGATCAATTTTATCTGGTGAAGAAACCTTCGTTTCAAACAATTCTAATAAAATTAAGAATAATATTGAAGATCCTTTTAGGATTGAATCTTCTTCTGATGAATTAAATTCAGTTGATTCTATTTTTAGAAAACAATTTGAGGAATTGAACAATAATTTTCTAATCAATAATATTGAAAATAACTATGATGATATATTGAATATTAATTTATTTCCACCTGTTAGTCGGGGTATAATTTCATCTCAGTATAATATTAATAATAGACATTATGGAATTGATATTTTGTGTAATAAGGATGAAGCTATTAAGTCAGTTGGGGATGGTGTTGTTATAATGTCCTCTTGGACTCGAGATAGCGGGTATGTACTTGCAATATATCATAATAATAACCTTATTTCTATATATAAACATAATGCTAAACTTTTAAAAAAAGTTGGCGAAACAGTTACTTCTGGAGACATTGTTTCCATTGTAGGAAATACAGGGGAATTTACTTCTGGACCACACTTGCATTTAGAGTTATGGTTGAATGGTAAATCGATTAATCCTTCAGAATTTATATCATTCTAATTAACTTTGATTTAAATTTTAATAATAAAATGAAAAAAAGTGGAAAATAATCATGATTCAAATAATATAATAGGCAAAGGAACTTTACTAAAGGGCAACTTAAATGTTCCTGGAAATATAAGATTAGAAGGCAAGGTTGTTGGAAATGTAAAATCAAAATCTAAAATAGCTTGTGGAGAAACATCTTTTATAGAAGGTAATCTTGTTGCTCAAAATGCTGAAATTGCAGGAAAAGTTAATGGGAAAGTTAAAATAAGCGAATTATTGATTTTAAAAGCGTCAGCAGTAATCAACGGAGATATTGTAACAGAAAAATTAATTATTGAATCTGGATCCAGTTTTAATGGCGGATGTGTAATGGGTGAGAAAGCAGATAGAAAAGAATCAGAAAATAGTTCTAAAGATCCTGTTGAGAATGATAAATGAAATAAACAAAAACAATAATTATTTAAAATATATTTATCTAAGTTTTCAAATTTTATTTTTGTTAATAGTTTCTGCATTTATTGGAAACTTTTTGGATACTTATTTCAAATTTAATTTTCCTTTATTAATTTTTCTTTTTCCAATCTTATCCTTTTTTGGATATATGTATAAATTGTATTCTCTTTTAATTAAATAAATCAAATAATGAATAAAAAAACTTATTTTTTTTATTCGATAATATTACTTTTTGGATATATGTCTAATTATTTTGATAATTCATTTATTCATCCTTTTTTAATTTATATAATAATTTTTCATATTCTTTTACATTTTATTTTTGAATCAATCAATAAAGAAATAAATAAAAAGAAATCACAAAGTGTTATGAATTTTATGTTTAGTGTTTTTATTAGGTTTATATTTTCACTTTTATTTTTATCTGTTTTAGGGATTTATTCCGTAATAAATTTTGAGGTATTGGTATTAAATTTTTTTCTAGTTTATTTGTTATTTATAATATTTGAAATACGAATTCTATTGACTAATTTTCAGCCTACATAATAGTTCCATGTACTCAATCAATAAACATATTTATCCGTTTTTGTTTTGTATGTTTTTATCTGCGAATATTTTTGCTAATGTAAAAAGTGATGATGATAAAAAACTAGATATTGGAGGGATGATTATGCATCATATACTAGATGATTATGGCTATGAAATAATGGAAGGTTTTGTCATTCCTCTTCCTGTAATATTATATTCTAATGATTCTGGTTTAGAAATTTTTTCTTCTTCACAATTATTTGATAAGCATCATGTTCCACTTCCAGAAGGATATAAAGGATATTACTATGATCATGGACATATAAAATCGTTGGATGTTAAAAAAAAGTTTTACGATTTTTCAATAACAAAAAATGTTTCCTTTTTATTTTTAAATGCTTTACTTCTTATTTTGGTATTTTTTTCTATTGCTAGAAAATATAGATCTGGGATTGCTGTGCCTAAAGGAATACAATCTTTATTTGAACCCATCATTTTGTTTATAAGGGATAATATAGTTAAACCAAATATTGGCCCAAAATACGAAAAGTATTTACCTTATATGTTAACTCTTTTTTTCTTTATTTTTTTTGGTAATATTTTAGGTCTTTTGCCAGCTGCAGCTAACTTGACAGGAAATATTGCGGTCACTATGACTTTAGCTTTGTTAACTTTTTTGATAACAAATTTGTCAGGAAACAAAAACTATTGGAAACATATTTTTTGGACACCTAACGTTCCAAATGTTATGAGAATTATAATTTTGCCTATAGAAATAATTGGTGTATTTACAAAACCATTTTCTTTAATGATTAGACTTTTTGTTGCAATTACTGCCGGACATATCGTATTACTCAGTTTTATAGGTATGACATTTATTTTTCAAAGCTATTTCGTTGGAATATTAAGTTCTTTATTTGCAGTTTTGTTAAATATTATAGAATTGTTAGTTGCAGTTATCCAAGCTTATGTATTTACAATGTTTTCTTCATTCTACATAGGTTTGGCAATTGAAGAGCAACACTAAATGAAACTATGTTAAACTTTAAAATTAAATAATTATGATTGGATTATTGATACTAGATATGAGTAATGCTCTTTTAGGAGCTGCAGTAGGAGCAGGGTTATCTGCAGTAGGAGCTGGCATTGGGATTGGGATAATAGGAGGTAATGCTTTGACAGCTATAGCTAGACAACCAGCTGAATATGGTAGAATTTTTACAACTATGTTTATTATTGCTGCGTTAGTTGAAGTTATTGCTTTAGTAGGATCACTTGTTGCTATGTTAATACTATTTGGAGCTATTCCAGAAACATACTTATAACCTTAATGATTTGAATATACTATGGATTTATTAATACCAAGTTCAGGTTTGATATTTTGGCAGTTGTTAATTTTTGGATTGTTGTTTCTGATTTTGACTAAATACGCATGGAAACCTATAACAAATTCATTGCGTGAAAGAGAAGAATTCATTAGGAATTCAATTCAAACTGCTGAAAAGGCAGAAAAAGAATTAAAAAAAATTCAAGAAAAAAATAACGAACTATTGAAAGAAGCAAGAAAGGAAAGAGAAAAAATCCTTGTGGAAGCTAAGTCAATTTCAAATTCTATAAAAAATGAAGCTAAAAAACAAGCCTCTAAAATAAGTGATAAAATGATTGATGATGCTAAAAAAATGATTGAAGTTGAAAAACAATCAGCTATGAAAGAAGTAAAAATTTTAGTCGCATCACTTTCGGTTGATATTGCAGAAAAAATTCTTCAAAAGAATTTAAAAGGCGAATCTTTACAACAACAACTAGTTGATGAATTGTTGGATAATATTAATATTAAAAATAGTTAATGTTTGATCATAGAGCTTCCATTCGATATGCAAAACCCTTGATAGAATTGTCAATTTCTAAAGGAGTTGTTGAAGAGGTAAATAAGGATGTCAAGCTATTTTTAGAAATTTGTAATAAAAATTTTGATTTTTCATTGTTGCTTAAAAATCCTATTATTCCTTTAGGTAAGAAAGCAGGAATCATTAGAATTATTTTTTCTAAAATAATTCACCGTTTAACTTTAGATGCATTGATAAAAATTATTTATAATAATAGAGATAAAATTCTTGAAAACATATGTGTAAAATTTGGTGAACTTTATAATGATTATAAATTTATTCAAGAGGCTACTGTAATTTCAGCGGTTTCTCTAAATCAATCAACGATAGAAAAAATCAAATCTATAGCTTCTAGAATCACGTCTAAAAAAATTCTATTGAATCAACGTATTGACCCTAATATTATTGGAGGATTTAGATTACAGATAGGTGATAAAATGTATGATGCTAGTTATAGTACTAAGTTGAAAAATATTAAAAAAATATTGTTAACCAACTAAATTATAAAAAAATGTCAGAAATAAGACCAGATGAAGTATCCTCAATAATTAGAGAACAACTTTCTAATTATAAATCAAAAACTGAGTTAGAAGAAATAGGGACAATTCTTCAAATAGGTGATGGTGTAGCTAGAATTTATGGACTTACTAATGCACAAGCTGGAGAAATTATTGAATTTGAAAATGGGACTAAGGGACTTGTTCTTAATTTAGAAGAAGATAATGTTGGAGTAGTTTTAATGGGAAAATATACTGATATAAAAGAGGGGGATTCAGTAAAAAGAACAAATGAAATAGCATCCATTCAAGTCGGTGATGGAATGTGTGGGAGAATAATTGATACTTTAGGTAATCCTGTGGATGGAAAAGGTAAAATTGATGGAACACTTTATAATATGCCTCTAGAGAGAAAAGCTCCAGGTGTTATATATCGAGAACCTGTTAAAGAGCCTCTGCAAACTGGAATAAAAGCAATAGATTCTATGATTCCTATTGGTAGAGGTCAGCGAGAATTAATAATTGGGGATAGACAAACTGGTAAAACAGCTGTAGCTATTGATACAATTCTTAACCAAAAAGAATTTTTTGATAAAGGAGATCCAGTGTATTGTATATATGTAGCTGTAGGGCAAAAAGCTTCTACTGTTGCTCAAGTTGCGGCAATTTTGGAAAAAAATGAAGCATTGCCATATACTATTATAGTTTCTGCTCCATCATCAATTCCTGCTCCTATGCAATTTTTTTCACCTTTTACAGGAGCTGCTATTGGTGAGTATTTTAGAGATACAGGGAGATCGGCTCTTGTGATATATGATGATTTATCTAAACAAGCTGTTTCTTATAGGGAAGTATCTTTACTTCTGAGAAGACCTCCAGGGAGAGAAGCATATCCTGGCGATGTATTTTATCTTCATTCTAGATTATTGGAAAGAGCAGCGAAAATTATTGACAATGATAAGATTGCAAGTGAAATGAATGATTTACCAGAATCGTTAAGAAGTAAAGTTAAAGGAGGAGGCTCTCTTACTGCTTTGCCAATTATTGAAACACAAGAAGGAGATGTTTCAGCATATATTCCAACTAATGTAATTTCAATTACAGATGGCCAAATTTTCCTAGAATCTAACTTATTTAATGCAGGAATTAGGCCAGCTATAAATGTTGGAATATCTGTTTCTCGTGTTGGAGGACATGCTCAAATAAAATCTATGAAAAAAATTTGTGGATCTTTAAAACTAGATCAAGCTGCTTTTAGAGAACTAGAAGCTTTTTCTAAATTTGGATCAGATCTTGATGCTGCCACTCAACTGGTTATTGATAGAGGTAGAACAAATCAAGAAATTCTTAAACAGAATCAATATTCACCCCTGAGGGTAGAAGAACAAATTGCAGTGATATATTGCTCTTCAAATGGTTTTTTTGATGGTGTAGATTTGAAAAAAATATCTAATTTAGAAAAAGAATATCTTTTAGAAATTAATTCAAAACATAAAAAATTACTGCAAGAGTTAGCAGAGGGAAAAGTAAACGATAAAAGTTTAGAAAAACTTGGAGAATTAGCAAAAAAATTAGCCTCTAATTATCTAAATTAAATTGTTTTATGGCAAATTTAAAAGAAGTAAAAAGTAGAATCCTTTCGGTAAGTTCAACTCAACAAATAACAAAAGCAATGAAAATGGTTGCTGCTGCTAAATTAAGAAGAGCACAAGAAAGAGTTATTCAACTTAGACCATATTCAACGAAACTGCTTAACATTTTAGAAAATTTAAGTACTAATACAAGTGCTGAATCCAAATTATTAATTTCTAGAAAGGTGCAAAAAGTTTTACTCGTAGTTATAGGTTCTGATAGAGGTTTATGTGGAAGTTTTAATAGTAGTATAATAAAATCGACAGCTAAATTAATTGAAGAAAAATATAAAAAATATTTTGAAAGCCAATCCTTAACTATTCTTCCTATAGGTAAGAAAATGTATGACTACTATAACAAAAAAGGGTTTAGTGTAATTGATAAATTTTGGTTTTTATTAAAGAATTCTGATTATAATGATATTTCAAAGCTTAACGACTATTTAATGCATGAATATATTGAAGAAACTTATGATATAATAGATATAATATTTAATGAATTTAAAAATGTGGCAGTTCAAAATGTAGTTATAAATAATTTTTTACCAGTAAATCAAAAAAGACAGGGTGATAATATTCAGACTCATTATGATTACATTTTTGAACCTAATAAAAAATATATTTTGGAAAATTTAATTCCCAAGGCTTTAACATCAGATTTATTTAAATCTATATTAGAATCTAATGCATCAGAGCAGGGAGCTAGAATGACAGCAATGAGTCAAGCTACTGATAATGCTACTGAATTATTGAAAGAGCTTAAGCTATCCTATAATAGAACACGTCAAGCCGCAATAACAAAAGAAATATTAGAAATTGTAGGAGGAGCTGAAGCTTTAAGTAATAATTAAGTATTATTTTATTGGTATTCTTTCTACAGGTATTGACTTATCAAAGTGGTATCTGTAAGTATGATGAATTTTAGCAATTTTAACACCTACTTGTTCAGCTACTTTTATCATATTAGTATTAAAATCAGGAATCCAATTTAATTCAAGTTTAGTATAGGAGAGCTTTTCTTGAATCGTTTCTCTAGCTGCTAATATTAAAGCACCATCTAATCCTTTTCCTTGATGTTTAGGTACAATCCCAAAAACCAATCCCATCATTTTTTTACATGATTTAAGAATTTTCAAGTAATAAAAAACTTTTAGTTTACCTATGAAATTTAATTTTCCATTTACATGTTTAAAGATCTGATTCATTTCAGGGATCGAAATAAAAAATCCAACGGGTTCATCTTTACAGTAAGCAAACCATGCTATTTTTTCATCTAAGATAGGTTTAAGTTGATTTATTATTGATTTTGCCTGCAGGGATGAAAGTTGAGAAACCCCAGGATATTTTTCCCAAGCTTCGTTATAAACTTTTTTAAAATCATTTACGTATTTTTCTAAATTATTTTTTTTGATATGGCTAAAATTAAAATCTGGATTTTTTTTCGCAACTTTTGTTTTATAATATAATCTTTCTGATAGAGGAGCTGCTATGTTTCTTGTAAAAGTTAACTGTTTAAATAATAATTTAAATCCGTATTTTTCAAATAATTCTTTATAATAATACATGCCATAATTTTGCTGATAGTTAGGGTTTATATCAAATCCTTTTACTAAGCACCCCCACCATTTATCTCTTTCTCCAAAATTTATTGGACCATCCATAGCTTCTATCCCATTAGATTTTAACCATTTTTTAGCAGTGTCAAATAATTTATTGGCTGCATTTTGATTATTTATACATTCAAAAAAACCACATCCACCTGTTGGGATTTTATTGTTAATAATTGCTGTCTTATTATTATAAAATGCTGCAATTCTTCCTATTGTCTCAGTTTCTTCTATTAATATCCATCTGCTAAGGTTACCGTGTCTAAATGTTTTATTTTTATTTTTTTGAAAAATATTATTGATATCTTGATTAAGTGGCTGTATCCATTTTTTTTCATTTTTATAAATTTTTAACGAAATATTTAAAAATTCTTTTGATAACTTTTTAGTGTTTACTTTTACTATCTTCATAAATAAATAAATAATAAAGTTTTTTTATATTAATTCTTTAAATAATTTAGTTTTCTTAATTTGTAAATCTAAAAAACAGCATTAAAATAATCTCTATTATTAATTAATATTTTATGAATTTTTCAAATACTTTTTCTTTTTTATTTTCTATTTCCATTGCAGGGATATTGACTGTTTTTTTGGTATTATTTTTTGTTTTTTTTATTGGAAAACTACTTATTTTATTATTTAATCACTTAAACATTGATATCAATAATGATAAAGAAGATATAACAAAAACAATAAACTCTAAAATCAATGATATCACAAAAGGAAAAGGGAGAGTTATTAAAATAACTAAAATTGATTCTTAAAAATGTCAAGAGAAATTAAACTTTGTTTAGTCTACAGGGATATGTGGCAATCTTCTGGAAAATATATGCCCAATGCAAACCAACTTCAAAAAGTAGCTGAACCAATTATTAATATGGGTTGTTGGTATAGAATAGAAACTAATGGAGGAGGCTTTGAACAAATTCAATTACTTGCTGGTGAAAATCCTAATAAAGTTTTAAGGAAATGGACAAAACCTTTTAATGAATATGGAATTCAAACTCAAATGTTAGAAAGAGGACTTAATGCTCTTAGCATGTCTCCGGTATCAAAAGATATAAGGGAATTAATGTTTAAAGTAAAAAAAAATCAAGGAACTGACATAGCAAGATCTTTTGATGGCTTAAATGATATTAGAAATTTAAAATTATCGATTGAATATGCTTCTAAAGGAGGAATGATATCGCAGTCTTGTTTGTGTATTACCCATTCTGAAATTCATACAATTAATTATTATGTCGAATTGGCAAAAAAATTAATCCAAATGGGAACAAAAGAAATAGCAATAAAAGATATGGCTGGGATAGGACGACCAAGTTCACTGGGAAAAATAGTTAAAGGAATAAAAAACTATAGTCCAAACACACTCGTTCAGTACCATGGACATTCTGGTCCCGGATTTTCAACAGCTTCTTCGTTGGAAGTTGCAAGAGCAGGTGCTGATATCATCGATGTTTCTATGGAACCTTTGTCTTGGGGAACCACACATGCTGATTTATTAACAATTCATGAAATCTTAAAAGATGATGGATTTTTAGTTAAAGATATAAATATGAAAGGTTACAGAGAAGTAAGATCTTTAACTCAAGAATTTATAGACGATAGTCTTGGGTATTTTATAAATCCAAAAAATAGATATATGAATTCTTTATTAATAGAGTCAGGATTGCCTGGTGGAATGATGGGAAGTTTAATGTCAGATTTAGAAAAAACTTTACTAAGTTTAAATAAATGGTTAACAAAAAATAACAAAAATAATCATAATATCGACACTCTATTTTCTTTACTATTGGATGAGGTGAAATTTATTTGGCCTGAAATGGGTAATCCACCTTTGGTAACTCCCTATAGTCAATACGTAAAAAATGTTGCTTTAAGTAATGTAACACAAAAAATCAAGGGAAAAGATAAATGGAGCTTAATTGATGATAATACATGGGATATGTTATTGGGTAAATCTGGGAAGCTACCTGGAAACATTGGAGATGAAATAAAATCTTTAGCTAAGAAATTAAATAAAAAATTTTATCATGAAGATCCGCAGAATCTTTATCCAAATAGATTAGATAAGGCAAAAAAAGAAATGGATGAAATTGGATGGCCTTTTGGAGAAGATGATGAAGAACTACTTGAATATGTATTACATAAAGATCAATATATGGATTACAAGTCTGGAAAAGCAAAAGAAAATTTTAATACTATTTTAGCTAATAATAGAAATAAGATAAATAATGAAATTAATGAATCAAAAAATGAAGTTTCGAAAACAACAATTCTTGATATACATGGATCAAAATATAATGTAGAATATACTATTAACAATTCAGAAAAAACTTTAAAAAATTATGTTGAAGGAAAAAAAGTAGTTTCACCACTTGAAGGTAAGGTTTATCTTACAAAGAAATCATCTCAAAATGCCTTGGTTGTTGGTGATAAAATTAATAAAGGAGATACAATTTGTTACATAGAGTCAATGAAAGTAATAAATGCTATAAAAACTGAACATTCAGGAGAAATTGTACAAATTTGTTTTAGTAATGGAGATGAAATTTTGGATGATGATATATTATTTGTGTTAAAATAAATTATGGATTCAATTAATAAAATTTTTAAAATGACAGGAATAGAAGAGTTACTTAATTCTCCTGAAATTATATTGATGCTATTCATTTCTTTATTTATCCTTTTTTTAGGTATAAGAAAAAAATATGAACCTCTGTTGTTAGTTCCTATTGGTTTTGGTCTTCTATTAGCCAATTTGCCTGGGGCAAATTTAGGAGTGGTAGATACACAAGAAACAAATTTACTTTTAATAGCACAAAATCATGGTATCATTAATTTTTTATATTATTCTTTAATAAAATCAGGATTTCTTCCTCCGATAATTTTTATGGGCGTAGGTGCACTAACAGATTTTGGTCCAATGTTAAAAAATTTAAGATTAGTTTTTTTTGGTGCAGCAGCTCAAATTGGAATTTTTACCGTTCTTATATCAGCCAATTTATTAGGATTACCTGCTAATGAAGCTGCGTCAATTGCAATAATTGGAGGGGCTGATGGTCCTACGGCAATCTATACTTCAATTCTATTAGCTCCTCATTTGTTAGGTCCAATAGCAATAGCTGCGTATTCTTATATGGCATTGGTACCTGTTATTATACCTTTTGTAGTGAGATTCACTGTAAGTAAAAGTGAACTAAAAATAAATATGAAAAAACAAGATGAAAATTACCCAAGTAAACTTGAAATTAAAAATATGGAAAGTTTGAAAATAATTTTTCCTATTATTATGACCATTTTAATTTCAATTATTGTTCCTTCTTCAACTCCTTTAGTAGGGTTATTAATGTTTGGTAATCTTATTAAGGAAATCGGTGTTTCTACCGGTCGACTTTCTAAAGCTGCATCTAGTACAATTTTAAACTCAGCTACAATTTTTCTTGGTCTTTCTATAGGCGCTACAATGACTGCAGAAAGTTTTTTGAATTTCAAAACTTTATCAATAATAATAGGTGGCTTGATGGCATTTACAATATCTATTCTTGGTGGAATTTTGGCTGTTAAAATTTTTAATAATTTTACTATGAAAAAAATTAATCCCTTGATTGGAGCAACAGGATTAAGCGCTGTGCCTATGGCTTCAAGAGTTGCTAATGAGCTTGCATTAAAACATGACCCAAGTAATCATCTAATGCATTATGCCATGGCGAGTAATATTTCAGGGGTTATTGGTTCAGCAGTAGCTGCAGGAGTTTTAATTAGTTTTTTGTCTTAATTCTATGCTCAAATCAATTAAAGTATTTGCTCCAGCATCAATTGGAAATATTGGTTGTGGGTTCGACATAATGGGAATGTGTATTAAAAAGATTGGTGATGAAATTCAATTAAAAATATCAAAAAATCTTGGAATCAGAATAAATAAAATTTCTGGTGATAACAAATTGTTACCACAAAACCCCAAATTAAATTCTGTTTCAATTGCTATAAATTCTTTTTTAAAAGAAAATAATATTAAAGTTGGTTTTGATGTTAATTTAATTAAAAAAATGCCAATTAAAAGTGGTTTAGGATCAAGCGCAGCAAGTGCTGTTGGTGGTGTTTTTGCTGTTAACGCACTATTAAAAAAAAACATTCAAAGACATGATCTTATTAAATATGCAATTGATGCTGAGAAAGTGACAAGTGGCCATGCTTTTCCAGATAACGTTTCAGCTTCAATGTTAGGGGGGGTTATTTTAGCAAGGAGTAGCAATCCGTTAGATGTAATAAGCCTTTCTTACCCAAATGACTTATATGTTATTATTATTTATCAGAATATACAAATAGAAACTAGACAAGCTAGAGAAATTTTACCCAAAAATATTCCGCTCAAGATAGCAATAAAACAGTGGGCTAATATTGCTGGATTAGTTAAGGGATTTGAAAGTCATAATTATGGTTTAATTATTAAATCTATAGAAGATTTCATTGCTGAACCATTAAGATCAAAATTAATTCCAAACTATCAAAAGATAAAAAATTTACTTCAATCATCAGTACCAAACGCATTTGGAATTTCTGGTTCTGGACCATCATGTTTTGCTTTAACAAAAAGTAAAAAAAATGCTGTAATCATTCAAAGTCAATTGATGGAATTATCTGAAAATAATAATTTAAATCTTTCAGTGTTTTACTCTCAGATTAATAATAAAGGTGTGGAAATTATTAATTAATGAAAGTTATTAGTACCAATCAAATATCACCCTCCGTTGATTTGAAAACTGCTATTTTATTTGGAATGCCTTCTGATTGTGGTTCAGGAGGTCGCCGGTTCGAGTCCGGTCTTCCACCCTTGTTTCTTACAATGCTTGCGGTTTTTTCTCTTTAAAGATAAATAATTCTGACAGTTATTTGGCACCTTTTGATTAATCAATCTTTTAAGGCCTTTAAGGTTGGTTGGTTTAGTTGCATTGATCACGAATCCATTGATTGGCACTTATATATCCCAAGTTGATAGATTTTCCCCAGTCCTCACAAGCACCATTCATATCTCCAATATAATACTTTGAAATTCCTCTATTAGCATAAGCATCAGGATAATTAGAGTCTATTTCTATAGCTTTACTATAATCAGAAATAGCACCATAATAGTTTTCTAAGCTATTCTTAGCAATTCCTCTATTATTATAAGGCATAACATTAGGGTCAAGCTCTATGGCTATACTATAGTCTTCAATAGCGCTTTTATAGTTTTTTAATTTATTTTTCACAACTCCTCTGTTGTGATAAGCCTTAGCATAATTTGGGTTAAGTTGTATGGCTTCAGTATAATCAGCAATAGCCTCATAGTATTTCTCTAGATCAAACTTTATTATACCTCTATTGTAAAAAGCTACAGGATCATCTGGATAAATTTCTATAGATTTACTATAATCAGCAATAGCGCCATAACGATTTCCTAAATTGTCCTTTATAAGCCCCCTATTATAGTATGCCATAGCATAATTTGGATTAAGTTCTATGGCTTTATTATAGTCTTCAATAGCTCTTTTATAATCTTCTAACTCATTTTTTATTACTCCTCTGTTATAGAACGCCATAGCATAATTAGGATTAAGTTCTATGGCTTTACTATAATCAGCAATAGCACCATAATAGTCTTTGTAAGCTCCTTTTGCATAAGCGCTATAAAAATATTCTTCTGCACTATTTAGTAAAGTTTTCTTATAAAAAGTGGGTATTCCAAGCGCATTATTAAATCCTTGATTCACAGCATCCATTCTTTTTGACTTAGAAGGATATTTTGAATAAAGATTGTCTTCTTCTGGATGCTCTAATTTATTAAGAGCCTCAGAAGCTTGAGAAAGAGTTGCTCCTAATTTACCTAAAACAAAACCAGAAAATTTATCTGCCTCCAATTCTTCCCATCTTCTATCTTGTTTTGATATATCAGGAGCTAAGACGTGTCCATTAATGTGATGGCCAACTTCGTGCGAAAGGACCCACATATTGAACCAGTAATTAATATTTGAATCTATCTCTTTCATAAATTCTTTATCATAAATTATGTACCTAATTCCCTTTTTAGTGGTTGCAAATGCATTCGAAGTATTTTTACAAGCTTTAAGTACAAATCTTTTAGATGCTCCAATTGTTGATAAAATAATATCTAAGATTTTATTTGCTTGTTCTTCTGAGAATGAATCTTTATCTTCATCAAGATACGGTATACATATTTTTTCTAATTCATTTTGTTTATCCTCAAAGTTAGAGATGTCTTTACTTTGTAAAGTTGAATCACTTTCTTTAATGGGTGCTTGGGGTTGAGCTTGCCACTCTACAAGAACATCTTGAGAATAAGCATTTGAATTTATCATCCATAGAATCAATAATAATAATGATGATAAAAATAACTTATATTTCATAATGCATTTATAACGGAGAATTAAAGTTAAAATTGTTTAATCAATCTTTTTAAAGTGAGGGTAAGGCCTTTAAGGTTGGTTGTTTATTAGTGCAACAAAATTCAAAAGGGGGAGTAGAAATTAGGATTTTTTCTTAATAATCATTGAAATACCAATAATGATTAATATTGAAGGCCAATAATTTCTAATAACATAAGAAAAAAAATTCCAGTCTTCAAAAATTATATCTAGTTGAAATACAATTCCAACAACTATTAATATTATAGCACCAGTGTGATTTTTCATATTATAAATTTACCACAAATAACAAAAAATTCAAAAAGGGAGCATTAACTAAATATTACTTAATTTCTTTTTTATTTCCTTAATTCTTTTAAACCTTAAATTATATTTTAAATCAGATATATGGCCAGGATTTTTTTTACTTCTATAAAGTCTTTTTTGTAATTGATGAAGTTTATGAAACAATTTACCTTTATCTATAGTCACAGAAAAAAATTAAATCTATCAGACTACAATCTACAACTATCCAAGAAAAATTCAAAAGGATAGTGGGGTTAGTAGGGGTTTTTGTTTAATTCTTCAACATCTTTTTTTAAGATTTCCACAAATTTTTTTTAATTGATACACCATACCTATCGCACCTAGACCAAAAATAAATCCAATAATTCCAAGAGTTTCCATATTATAATTATTTAATTAGACTTGTGGATTTATAAACATTAAATCAAAATTCAAAAGGGAGAGGGAGGTTAGATTTCAAGTGTATCTGATAATCCATATATTTTACTGGAACAAATATTTTTTATTTCAATTGGCATTTCATAATTATATCTTAGTGTTAAAAACATACCTCTATCAGCTAATTCAGACCAGTCTTCTTTTGAAGAATATATGTTTTGCATTATAGCTGCCTCAATTCTTTCTCTTTTTCTTTTTTCGGGTATTTCAGCTATTAAAATTTTAAAAGAATTAAGTTGATCTTGAACCGCATTTAAAATTGTTTTTTTATTATTAATAAAGGCTATTCTGAGTTAAAAAAAATTTTAATTTAACTTATGTTTCTAATAATATTTTTAACTAAATAATCAGGAGAATCGGATACTATCACTTCTTTTATAATATTAGATGATGCAAAATTGTTTTCATTCATAACATTAAAAAAGTTAATTAGCTCATTATAATATCCATTTACGTTTAATATTCCAATAGGCGATTTTTTCATGTTTAATCCTTTCCATGTTATAATTTCTGCTAATTCTTCAAGAGTACCTATTCCTCCTGGTAAAGCAATAAAAGCATCAGATAAATTATACATTTTATTTTTTCTCTTATGCATTGATTTGACAATATACAAGTTGCTTAAATTTTGATGAATAATTTCTTTGTTATTTAGTGCTTCTGGGATGACTCCTATAATGCTACCATTATTTTTTATCACTTCATCAGCAATAATTCCCATTAATCCAATTTTTGCTCCTCCATAAACAAGTTCTATTTTTTTTTTAACTAATAATCTAGCAATCGATCTTGCTGAATTTTCAAATTTAGTATTTAAACCAACACTAGAACCACAGAATATGCAAATACGTTTCATCTAATAAATTTCTTATAAAGTTAATAAAGCATATATTATTTTATATTTGTGCAATGAATTCATCTAACGAAACTACCTTAAAAAAAATTATTTCCTATTGCAAAGAGTATGGTTATGTGTTTCCTTCCAGTGAAATATATGATGGCTTGGCTGCAACATATGATTATGGCCCTTATGGAGTTGAGTTGAAAAATAATTTAAAAGAATATTGGTGGAAATCCATAGTTCATCTAAATAATAATATTACGGGAATAGATTCTGCGATTTTTATGCATCCAAATACATGGAAAGCATCTGGACATATTGATGCTTTTAATGATCCTCTCATTGATAATAAGGATTCTAAAAAACGATATCGAGCAGATTTATTAATAGAAGATTATATATCAAAAATTAATAATAAAAAAGAAAAGGAAATTATCAAGGCAGAGAGAAAATTTAAAGAAAAATTTAATAAAAAAAAATTTGTTAAAACTAACCCTAGAGTAATAGAATATGATAAAAAAATTGAAGAACTTCAAAATTCTTTAGTGAAATTATTAAAAAATAATAATCTTGATGGTTTAAAAAAATTGATTTTAAAACTAAAAATTAATGATCCTATTTCTGGAACAAATAATTGGACTGATGTAAGACAATTTAATTTAATGTTTTCTACAGAGCTAGGCTCCTTAAATGAAAATTCTAATTTAATATATCTAAGACCTGAAACCGCTCAAGGTATTTTTCTTAATTTTCTAAATGTTATTAATTCAGGAAGACTTAAGGTGCCTTTTGGTATAGCTCAAATTGGTAAAGCATTTAGAAATGAAATTATTGCAAGACAATTTATTTTTAGAATGAAAGAATTTGAGCAGATGGAAATGCAATTTTTTGTTGAACCTGGTACAGAGTTGAATTGGTATAATAAATGGAAAGAGGATAGAATGTCATGGCATCAAAGTCTAGGTTTAGGAGAAAGTAGTTATAGATTTCATGACCATGAAAATTTAGCACATTATGCGAATGCAGCTTGTGATATTGAATATCTTTTTCCGATGGGATTTAAAGAAATAGAAGGTATTCATTCTAGAACTGATTTTGATTTAAGAAATCACGAAAAACTTTCTGGAAAAAAATTATCCTATTTTGATCAGAAAAAAAACAAATCTTATTTGCCATATGTAATTGAAACATCTATAGGTCTTGATAGGTTATTGTTGTGTTTAATATCAGGTTGTTTAAAAGAAGAAATTCTTGAAGATAAATCACAAAGAGTACTTTTAAAAATACCATATCCTTTAGCTCCAGTAAAAGCAGCTGTGATGCCTTTAAATGCTAAAGATAATCTTCCTGAAAAAGCTAATAAAATATTTGAAAATCTTAAAATAGAATTAAATGTTCAGTATGATGAAAAAGACTCCATTGGAAAAAGATATAGAAGGCAAGATGCAATAGGAACACCATTTTGTATAACTATCGACTATGAAACCTTAGAAAATGACACAGTAACTATAAGAAATCGAGATTCAATGATTCAAAAAAGAATTGGTATAAAAGAAATAATCAGCTATATATCTAGATTTGTATCTATCAGTACTTTGCTAAATCAATAAATTAAATGCTTGATTCACTTTCAAATTTTATTATAAAATTCCGATTGTATTTCGTTGGTATAATATTATTAGTTACTCTTTTCATGTCATACAATATGCAATTTGTAGAATATAATTATTCATTTGCAAAAACAGTACCTGATACAGATGAGGATATGAAATATTATCAGGAGTTTAGAAAAATTTTTGGAGAAGATGGTAATATTTTTGCTGTTGGGATTAAAGATAGTTCTATTTTTAAACTTCAAAAGTTTATTAATTATAGTTCTTTACTTGATAGTATTGAAAAAATTTCTGGAGTCAATGGTGTTTTAGGATTTCCTAATCTTAAAAAACTTAAAAAAAATTCAAAGGAAAAAAAATTAGAAATCATTGATGTTTTCCCAGGCGAACTTTCAACCCAATATCAATTAGACAGTCTTATTTCTGAGGCAAAAAAAATTAAATTTTATTCTGGTCAAATTATAAATTTTGAAGGGGCTATTAACTTTTTAATTACTATAGATAAAGATATTTTAAACTCTCCAAAGAGAGATAATTTAATGAATTTAATTATATCAAAGTGTGAATCATTTACACGGGATAATAATATAGAGTTAAGATATGCTGGATTGCCCTACTCAAGATATATAATGGCCGAAAGTGTTAAGAAGGAACTCAATATTTTTTTAGCAATTTCTGTTTTGATCACAGCAGTAATACTATTTTTCCTCTTTAGATCTTTTAATGCAGTAATTGTTTCTTTAATGATTATAGGTATTGTTGTAGTGTGGGTATTTGGATTACTTGCATTATTTGATTACAAAATAACTCTTTTAACAGGGTTATTGCCTCCTTTAATAGTTGTTATTGGTATTCCTAATTGTGTTTATATGCTAAATAAATACCACAATGCTATTGGAAAATATAAATCTAAAAAAAAGGCATTAATATATGTGATTAAGACAATTGGATTTATAACTTTTATAACAAATTTTACAACTGCAGTTGGTTTTTTTGTTTTAACAATTACTGACATTAAAATTCTTAGTGAATTTGGCATTATAGCAGGAATAAATGTTATCACTACGTTTTTTGTGAGCATATTTTTTCTCCCCACTATTTATATGCTGCTTCCTCCCCCTAAATCTAGTGATACAAATTATTTAAATAACAAATCTCTTAATGCATTGTTAAAATTGTTCATTAATATCTCATTGAATTATCAAAAGACTATTTTTATTACTACATTAATTATAATTATAATTGCATCTATTAACTTGATTAATATAAAAGCAGAATCTTTTTTGTTAGATGATGTTCCTGAGGAAAGTAAATTAAAAAAAGATCTGATATTTTTTGAGAAGAATTTTTCTGGTATTATGCCATTAGAAATTATTATTGACACAAAAACTAAGAAAGGAATCCAAAATCTAAAAAACTTAAAAAAAATTAATGAACTTGAAAATTATTTAAACTCAATTCCAGTTATATCTCAACCATTGTCATTGGTTGGATTTGTTAAAGCATCAAGACAAGCATATTACAATAATAACCCCTCTTTTTATAATATACCTAATTCTAGAGATAGGGCTTTTATTTTAAGATATATGTCTTCAGGATATTTATCTGAAAGTTTTGATGATAAAAGTATTTCCAATTCATTTGTAGATTCTTTAGGACAAAAAATAAGAGTTTCACTAAAAATTGCTGATTTAGGAACAAATAAAATGGATTCATTAATTAATGAAGTTATAAAACCAAAAATTGAAGAAATATTTGGAAAGACTAAAATGGATGTAAAAATTACAGGTTCAACTTTATTAGCTATAAAAGGAAATAGTTTTCTGATAAAGAATTTATTTCAAAGTATGCTATTAGCTTTTCTAATTATTAGTATAATAATGGGTTTATTGTTTAGAAGGGCTTATATGATAATCATTTCTTTGATACCAAATATTATACCATTATTAATTGCAGCTGGATTAATGGGGCTATTTCATATTCCACTTAAACCTAGCTCTGCTCTAGTTTTCAGTATAGTCTTTGGCATTTCTGTTGATTATTCAATTCATTTTTTGGCTAAATATAGAAATGAACTAATTGCATCAAATGATATTAAAAATTCTATTATTAATACTATTTCTGAAACAGGGAAGAGCATGGTATTTACTTCATTTATACTTTTTTTTGGATTTATAATTTTTACATTTTCTTCTTTTGGAGGTACAGTAATTTTAGGAACATTGACTTCTATAATATTATTTATTGCAATGATTACTAATTTAACATTGATTCCATCGATTATTTTATTTATCAATAGAAATAAAATTAAATCTTAATAAAAATGTCTTATAAAGAATATAAATCAATTAATTATTACAAACTATCTGTAGAGATTTCTAAATTCTGGAAGGCCAACAATATTTTTAAAAAATCAATAGAATCCAAAACTGATAATAAAGTATTCACATTTTATGAAGGACCTCCTTCAGCTAATGGCGAACCTGGAATTCATCATGTAATGTCAAGAACAGTCAAAGATATTTTTTGTAGGTATAAAACTTTAAAAGGCTTTAAGGTGATAAGAAAAGGAGGGTGGGACACACATGGTTTACCTGTTGAATTGCAAGTAGAAAAAAGTCTTGGTATAACTAAAGATGATATTGGAACAAAAATTTCCATTGAAGATTATAACAAAGAATGCAAGAAAGCAGTCATGCAATTTAAAAATAAATGGGAAAATTTAACTGAGAGAATGGGTTATTGGCTTGATTTAGAAAATTCCTATGTGACATTTAAAAATGAGTATATTGAATCATTATGGTGGTCTTTAAAAGAACTTTACAGTAAAAAGCTTCTCTATAAAGGGTATACTATTCAGCCATACTCTCCAGCAGCAGGAACAGGACTTAGTTCTCATGAGCTAAATATGCCAGGTGCCTACAAAAACATCAAGGATACTTCAATAGTTGCTCAGTTTAAAATAGAAAAAAATGATATTAGTAATAAAATTTTTAATAATATAAAATCAGATATTTTTCTTCTTGCTTGGACTACAACTCCTTGGACTTTACCAGCCAACAATGGATTAGCAGTGAATAAGAGCATTACTTATTCTATGATTAAAACAATTAATCAGTATACTAATAAAAGAGTTATTGTCATATTAGCCAAGGATTGTATTTCACATTTTTTTAATTCTAAGAAATATTCTTTTAAGATTGTAAGTGAATTTAAGGGATCAAAACTTGTTGGTCTTGATTATTTTCAGCTTATGGATTATGTAACTGCACCTAAACCTGCTTTTACAGTTGTTTCTGCAGATTTTGTTTCCACTGATGAGGGAACAGGTATAGTTCATATTTCAAAAACATTTGGCTCAGATGATTTTGCTATTTCTATTCAAAATAAACTTCCAGGAATATTTGTTGATGGTGAGAATGGAAAGAAAGTTCCATTGGTTAATAAGAAGGGTAAATTTGTAAAGGAAGTTTCAGATTTTTCTGGAATGAGTGTAAAAAATTTTGATGATAATATGGATTCTATTTCAGTTGATTTACAGATAGCAATAAAATTAAAAAAAGAGAATAAAGCTTTTTTAGTTAAAAAACACGAGCATTCTTACCCTCATTGTTGGCGAACAGATAAACCAATTTTATATTATCCTTTAGAATCTTGGTTTATTAATACAACTAAGTTCAAGAAAAAATTAATTAAAGAGAATCTACAAATTAACTGGCAACCGGAATCAACTGGAACAGGTAGATTTGGTAATTGGCTTGAAAATCTTGTTGATTGGAATCTCAGCCGTTCTAGATACTGGGGAACTCCTTTACCTATTTGGAGAACCAAAAATGGAGATGAAGAAATCTGTATAGGAAGTATTAAAGAATTAAAAATGGAAGTGAATAAATCTGTAAAAGCTGGTGTAATGAAAAAGGGATTAACAAACAATTTTGATTTGCACAGACCACAAATAGATAATATTAAATTGGTATCTAAAAAAGGTAAAATAATGACAAGAGAAAAAGATATAATAGATGTTTGGTATGATTCTGGAGCTATGCCTTTTGCACAACATCATTATCCTTTTGATAATAAAAATAATTTTAAAACTTTTTTTCCTGCAGATTTTATAGCTGAAGGTGTAGATCAAACACGGGGTTGGTTTTTCACACTACATGTTCTTGGAATTATGTTATTTAATTCTAGATCTTTTAATAATGTAATATCTAATGGATTAGTTTTAGATAATTACGGTAATAAAATGTCTAAAAGATTGGGAAATGCAATAGACCCTTTTGATACAATAGAAAAATTTGGTCCTGATGCTACTAGATGGTATATGATATCTAACTCTAATCCTTGGGATAACCTAAAATTTTCTATAGAAGGAATAGAAGAGGTAAAAAGAAAATTTTTTGGAACTTTATTCAATACTTATAACTTTTTCGCTCTCTATGCAAATATTGATAAATTTTCTCTTCAATATGATCAAATTGAATATGAAAAAAGAGCTCAAAGTGATAAATGGATACTAAGTAAATTAAATTCCATTATTCTTGAAGTTGATAATTGTTTAGAAAATTATCACCCTACTAAAGCTTTAAGAATAATTCAAAATTTTGTAATAGATGACTTAAGTAACTGGTATATAAGACTCAATAGAAAACGTTTTTGGAAAGGACATTTAAATAATGATAAATTATCAGCCTATCAAACTCTCTACGAATGTTTGACAAGTGTTTCAATCATATCTTCTCCTTTCTCCCCATTTTATATGGAAAAAATTTATCAAGATTTAAATGTCGTATCAAACAAAAAAAAACATTTATCTGTTCATTTAGATAAATTTCCAAAACCAAATCATAAATTAATTAATAATAGTTTAGAAGAAAAAATGAGTTATGCTCAGAAAATTTCTTCTTTGGTTCATTCTCTAAGAAAAAGACTTAAAATTAAAGTTAGACAACCTCTTTCTAAGATAATAATTCCAATAAAATCTTCTAAAATTAAAAAGCAGATTAAATCATTAGAAGGAATTATCTTGTCAGAGGTTAATGTAAAAGAAATAGAGTTTATTGATGATTCTTCATCTATTCTTGTTAAAAAAATTAAGCCTAATTATAGAATATTAGGTTCGATTTATGGTAAAAACATGAATGAGGTTGCAAATTCAGTTAGAAACATGTCACAAAAAGAAATAAAAAGCTTAGAAAAAAATTCAAAAATTACTTTATTAAACAATAATATTGGAAAATTTAAGATTTCTATTAATGAGGTTGAAATATCATATAGTGATATTCCAGGTTGGAAAGTTACTTCAGATGGAAATTTTACTATTGCTTTAGATATTGATATTTCTGAAAGTTTAAAAATGGAAGGGTTTTCTAGAGATTTTATTAATAAAGTTCAGAATCTTAGAAAAGATATGGGGCTAGAGGTTACGGATAAAATTCAGATGCAAGTTCAGATAGAAGATGAATTTATGAAGAAGTCAATTAAGACTAATTTAATTTTTGTAAGCAATGAAATACAGGCTAATGCAATTACGTTTTTAGAAAATTTAAGTAAGCTTAATAAAATAGAAATAGATTCTAGAATAATATACTATAGAATTTTAAAGATTTCTTAATCTATTATGAATAAATATAAATACTTCTATATTTCATTATTTATAATTACTCTTGATCAGCTAATAAAGATATTGGTGCATTTTAATATGCCATTGAATTCAGAAATTAGCATTATAGAGGATTTTTTTAAATTACATCATTTAGAGAATCCTGGTATGGCTTTTGGTGTCGATTTAAATTATAAATATGGAAAATTGTTACTCACCTCCTTTAGATTAATTGCTTCTTTTATTATTGGTTCTTATTTATTTTCCTTAATTATCCAAAAAGCTAATAAATTATTGCTATTATCAATTTCAATGATTCTTGCTGGAGCAATAGGGAACGTGATTGATAGTATATTTTATGGTATAATATTTAATAATGCACCACAAAATTCTCCATTTTCTTTGTTTAATGGTCAGGTTATTGATATGTTTTATATTGACATTTGGGAAGGCTTTATTTCTTCTAAAATTCCATTTATTGGAGGATCTTACATATCGTTATGGCCAGTTTTTAATATAGCAGATGCCTCTATATTTATTGCGGTTTTAATAATTATAATTTTTCACAAAAGATTTTCAAATAATTTATAATAATTATTATAAAAAAATAATATCCTCAATACCCTCATGATATTTTTTCATTTTTTTTAATATATTTAATTTCGAAATATTCAATTCATTTTTGAGGGGCGCTGAACTTATTTTAACAAATACTTTTAGATTTTTACAATAAATTCCAGTAGTTCTATCTACTACTAATTTATCCATCATTTTATACCAAATATTTTCAATTTCTTTCTCAAAAAGTTTTGAATTTAATTTATTTTCTGAAAAAAATTTCGATGTCAAATCATTAATAGATGATATTTTTGATAATCTTTTTTTCTTATTCTTCACAACTATTTATTTTTCCGTTATCAACATTAAAAATTTTAATTTCATGATTGCTTCTGTTAATATTTTTCAGTCTATTTTCAAGAGTATCTGTAATAAAGATTTGACCAAAAATTTTATTCCTTATATACTTCATTAAAATATTTATTCTTGTAGAATCTAGTTTTTCAAAAATATCATCTAACATCATTATAGGTTTTATGTTCAATTGATTATATATAATTTCATATTCTGACATTTTTAGACTTATTATGAAAGATTTTTGTTGTCCTTGTGAGGCGAAATGTTTTATTGATTTGTTGTTTAAATAAAACAAGAAATCATCTTTATGAATACCAAAATTTGTTTTTTCGGTTAAAATATCATAATCAAGAGTTTTTTTAAAAGTATTTTTATCAAATTCATCATTTAGCTTGGTGTTGTAAATTATATTAGGTTTATTATCATCTTTAGTTATATTCTCATAAGTTTTTATAAAAATTTTCTTAAAATTTTTTAAATAAATTTTTCTCATATTATATATATATTCGTTTAATTGAATAAGAATTTCATCATATGTTTGAATTTGATTTTTATCTACTTCATTTTTTTTCTTAAAGCTTTTCAAAACTAAATTTCTGTATTTTAATACTTTATTGTATTTAATAATATTTTGTAAATATTTTCTTTCTGATTGAGAAATTAATAAATCAAAAAATCTTCTTCTATAGTAACTTGAATTTCGTATGATGTCACTATCGTATGGCATAATTAAAACAGCTGGAATTTTTCCAAAATGAGAGCTAATCTTTTCATATGGAGATTCATTGAAGTATAGATTTTTTTTATTTCCCTGTTTGTATTCACATTTCACTTCCATCTTCTTATCTTGATATTTATAAGTTCCTTTAATTAAAAAAAAATTTTGATTATACTTAATATTTTCATCTTCAATTTTATTGAAAGCACTTTTTGTAAATGACAAGTAGTAAATAGCGTCTAATAAATTAGTTTTTCCAGTTCCATTTTTGCCTGTTATGTAATTTATCTTTTTTGAAAAATTAATATTTTCTGTAACATAGTTTTTATAATTTTTAATTTCAATCTTTTCTAGATACATAATATTTGTTCACTTTCATTTTTTATTTAATTTTGCTGAAAGTGATTTTTTTAATTACTTCTTTAAAATAGATTATAATATTAATTTATGCCAAGAAAAAAAGAAAAAGTATCTACAGCAATTAATTCTACAAATGATTTTTCAAAAGAAACTTTTCTTTATTGGTATAAGTCTATGTTATTAATTAGGAAATTTGAAGAAATGGCTGGTAAGTTGTATGGACAACAAAAAATCAGAGGATTTTGTCATCTTTATATAGGTCAAGAAGCATGTATATCTGGATGTGTTACAGCATTGAAAGAAGGAGATAAATATATTACTTCTTATAGGGATCATGCACATCCTCTTGCATTGGGAACTAATCCAAATTTTATTATGGCAGAATTATTTGGTAAAGAAGTTGGAATTTCTCATGGAAGAGGAGGATCAATGCATATGTTTGATAAGAAAAGAAACTTTTTTGGAGGACATGGTATTGTTGGAAATCAAATTCCAATTGGAGCAGGAATAGGATTTTCCGAGCTTTATAAAGGTACCGATAATCTTTGTGTTACTTTTTTAGGTGATGGAGCTGTTAGAATAGGTGCTTTTCACGAAGCATTAAATATTTCAATGTTTTTAAAAATACCTGTAATTTTTGTAATAGAAAATAACGGTTACGCTATGGGGACATCTGTTGAAAGATCCTCAAATGTGACAGAATTATATAAGATTGGTATGGCTTATGATATTCCCTCATATCCTGTTGATGCTATGAATGTTATTAAAGTTCACCATATTGTTTCAAAAGCTGCTGAAAGAGCCAGAAAAGGATTGGGACCTTCCTTACTTGAATTTAGAACATATAGATACAAAGGTCATTCTATGTCAGATCCTGCAAATTATCGATCTAAACAAGAATTAGAAGATTATAAAAATAAAGATCCTATTCAACAAATAAAAAAGGTGATGTTATTAAAAAAAGTTTCTAATGAACTTGAACTTGAACGTATAAATGAACAAACAAAAATTCAAGTTAATAATTCTGTAAAATTTGCTGAAGAAGCATCTTATCCTGATAAAAAAGATGTTTATAACTATATTTATGAACAAAAGAATTATCCTTTTATAGTCGAATAGGTTTAGCACTACAATAATTTATTTAAATTTGTCAACTATTTTATATTATGGTTAAAATCAAAAAGTACAAAAAAGAAGAAAAAGAAGATCAATTACTAGAGAATCCAAAAGCTATTTCGGAAACTTTGGATAGTTACGAATTATTTTTTCAAAAAAATAAAAAAATTATTTCAACGGTATTAGGAGTGTTAATATTCATTTTAACCTCTTTTTTATTAGTAAATTATTATATATCTACTCAAAATAAATTAGCCCAAGATGATATGTTTCAGGCTGTTTATTATTTTGAATCTGATAGTTTAGTCAAAGCTTTAAATGGAGATGGAAATAATTTTGGTTTTCTTGAAATTATTGATGAGTATAATTTCACTAATGCTGCTAATCTATCTTATTTTTATGCAGGATCTGCATATATGAAATTGGGAGATTTTGAAAATGCTATTAAATATTTAAAAGAATTTGATGGAAATGATAAAATAGTTCAAGCTCGTTCTTATTCTTTAATAGGGGATGCATATACGGAATTAGAAGACTATTCTAGTGCAATAGTTTTTTTTAAAAAAGCTGTTTTTTATAATCCTAATAAATTTTTTACTCCATCTTATTTATTAAAATTAGCCTTAGTTTATGAGGAAAATGGTGAGTTAGAAGATGCTTATGATTGTTACAGTCAAATTGTAAAATCCTATAAGGAATCTTCTGAATATCAAATATCAGTAAAGAATAAATCAAGACTTGAAGGCTTAATTTAATTTACAATGTTTAATGGATCTCATAATCAAGAAATAAAAAAAAATAAAATAAATAATTCTTATAAAATATCAATTATAGTTTCCCAATGGAATAATGATATAACAGAATTACTGTATGATGGTGCCATAAGCAAACTATTAGAATATGGCATAAAAAACAATAATATTCAAAGATATGATGTACCCGGAAGTATGGAACTTGTTTTTGCTTCAGAATATTTATTAAATCAGAAGAAAGATATACATGCAATAATTTGTTTAGGATGTGTCATAAAAGGGAAAACAGATCACGACAAATATATTTCTTCATCTGTTTCTAAAGGTCTTATGAGTGTATCTTTAAAATATAAGAAGCCTGTTATTTTTGGAGTACTAACCACTAATAATAAGAAACAAGGATTTGAAAGAAGTGGAGGTAGGTATGGAAATAAAGGAGAAGAGGCAGCATTAACAGTAATAAAAATGCTTGATTTTATCAATAAAATCAATTAAAAATAGAATATTGAATTATATAAGTAATTGCTCCTGAAATATATCCTATTAATGCTAATAGTGAGATTTTTCTTACATACCAGAAAAAAGGAATTTTCTCTAGTCCCATTATAGCAACTCCAGCAGCAGAACCAATTATTAAACAACTTCCACCTGTACCTGCACAGTAAGCTAAAAATTGCCAAAATAGACCATCTTGTTCGAAGAATTCCACTCCTCCTAAAGGATACATACCTATAGCACCCGCAACTAGAGGAACATTATCAACAATAGCAGATAGAAGGCCAATAAGAAATCCTATAAGATAAACACCATTTTCTGTAGAAGTTCCAATTTTTTGATCTAGAATTACTGACATATCTTTTAGTTGTCCAGCACTTTGTAAGCTTCCTACAGCAAGTAAAATTCCTAAAAAAAATAAAATTGTAGGAACATCCATTTTTTCTAAAGCGTGAAATACAGAAAAATATTTTTTTGAATCCGTATCCTTCTTTCTATGCATTAGATCTGTAATTAACCACAATACCCCTAGGCTCAACATCATTCCCATAAATGGAGGCAAGTGAGTTAGCGACTTAAATATGGGAACAAAAATTAGCCCACTGATACCTAATCCAAATACTAAATTTCTTTGAAAATTAGATGTGTGAGTAGAAGTAATCATATACTCGTCTCCTTCATCAGGCCTTTCTACATTTCCCTTCATGTAAAAAGAAAGAATAATTAAAGGAACTAATAGACAAATAACACTGGGTAAAAAAACGTTGGTAATTATTTCTTGAGTTGTTATTTGATTACCAATCCAGAGCATAGTTGTAGTAACATCTCCTATTGGAGACCATGCTCCACCTGCATTGGCAGAAATTATCACTAAACCTAAAAATACCCATCTGTCTTTTTGATCTTTGATAAATTTTCTGGTTAGAGAAACCATAACAATGGATGTTGTTAAATTATCTAAAGTAGCTGAAAAGAAAAAAGAAATTATTCCGATTATCCATAACAATTTTAATTTGTTTGTTGTCTTTATTCTTTCTGTAACTACTCTGAATCCTCCATGCAAATCTATTATTTCAACGATAGTCATCGCCCCCATGAGAAAAAATAAAATACTAGATATTTCAGATAGAATATCAAACAATTGTATTTCTGTTACATAACTTTGAATTACACCATAAATTTTTTCCCTGTTAAGTTCATCAATTAGTTCATTGGAAGTCTCTTTTATTTCTTCTGGGTAAGTTTCAACAAATTCATTTAATGCATGTTGCTTTACTGTATTTATATCAACTATTTGTTCTTTTCCAATAACATAAATTGTCCAACATAATATACCTGTGACTAGCGCTATTGCCGCTTTATCAATTTTAAGCTGATGTTCGAGTGTAATGCACAGATACCCAATAACAAAGACTAAGATCATTAATTCATACATAGATATAGTGAGTTGTTTGTTCTAATTCAAAAATAATAATTTTTAAATCAAATTTTTTTATTAAAAATTATATTTTCAGTAATAATTCCTGATGATAATTTTACTGTTGATCCTGTTACTGATTGTAATATGTTCTTTTCTTTTCTTTTTCTTAGAAGACCCATAAAAGCAAATATTAAAGCTTCTTTATAATTGATTAAAGTTTTATTAGGAATCTTCCAATTATTTTTGTTCTTGTCATATAATCTAATATTTTCAATTAAGAACTTATTATAAGCTCCACCCCCTGTTACAAGTATGTTATTGCCTCTTTCTTTTATGTTTAATGATAATTGAAAAGCAATATGATTAGTTAATGTGTTTAACAAGTCTTCTAAATTATATCCAGATTTATAAATTAAAGGATAAATTTTATTTTGAATCCATTCGATTCCAAGACTTTTTGGATTTGGCTTTTTATAATAATCTAAAGAATTCAACTCATTAAAAAGTTTCGAAATAAATTTTCCATTTTTTGCTATATTTCCTTTATCGTCAAAGTCATAATTAAGTTTTCTGGAAATATCATTTAATATAATGTTTAAGGGAGCTATATCATATGCTATAATTTCTTTACCCTTTAATTTTGTTAAATTTAATACTCCTCCAAGATTCACGAAATAGTTAAATTTATTAAATAATAATTTTTCTCCAATTGGCACTAAAGGGGCTCCTTGTCCATCAAAAATTACATCTAACTCTCTAAAATTATTTATTATTGGGATTTCCAATTTGGAATATATTCTATTTGCATTTCCTATTTGAAAAGAAATTTTATCTTTTAAATTGTGAAATATTGTATGACCATGACAAGCAATAATTTCAGGTGAAAAATTATTTCTTTTAATAAATTTTTTGGTTTCATTCCCAATAAAATCTCCCAGATCATGATCCAATTTAATTAATTCATACCCTTTTATTTCGAAGCTTTTTAATAACCTTTTTTTAATTATTTTTGGAAATTTTACTGTAATTGCTTTATCAATTTTGTATGTCCATCGTGTTTTTTTTTTAAATGTGCAATATGCAATATCTATTCCATCAAGTGACGTTCCTGACATTATTCCAATAGTTTTGTGTACACTCATGTTTAATTAATTATTAATCAATCTTCTTAACGATATTATAGGTTCTGCATAAATAATATATTTTTCTTTTTTAATTAAAGCTTGCATCTTTGCTATCTTTATAAAATTAATCAAATATTAGTAGTGAATTAATTTAAGTTTATGAAATTCAATTTATTTTTATTCTTAATTTTACTAATTAATTTAGAAATTTTTTCACAAACCACTTCCCCATTTACATCTGTAACAGGTATCGGTGAACTGAATGATTTCTCTTTTTCAAATAATGCAGGGATGGGAGGAGTAGGAATAAGCAATGGATCTTACTGGCATCTGAATAATCAAAATCCTGCTGCCTTAACCTCTAATATATTTACAACATTTGAAATGGGATTTTCATCAGATATAAGAGAAGTATCTAATAATAAAATTAATGATTTGAATGGAAGTGCTAATTTAAATTATGTAGGATTTGGAATTCCTGTAATTAAAAATGGGAAATGGGTGTCTTCTTTTGGATTTAATCCATTTAGTTCAGTTAATTATATTTTATACAATGAAGAAATTTTGGAAAATACTTCTGCTCTTGCACGATATAGGTATGAAGGAGAGGGGGGCCTTACCCAAGCTTATTGGTCTAATGGTTTCAAACTTTTAAATAATCTTTCAATAGGGTTAAGAGGATCATATGTTTTTGGAAATATTAAAAATGAGACGAGTATAATATTAAGTAATGAAGATCAATTTTATACTACTCATTATGAAAGCTCAATTTATAATGACTATAACCTAAGTTCTGGCATTTTTTATAAAAAAGAGATATTAGAGAAAAAATTTTTAAAAATTGGCTTTACATATGACTTAAAATCTTCTATAAATGCAGACAGATTTTCAAGGTTAGAGAGAAGAATACCTAGTACAACTAGTGTGGTGCCAATAGACACGTTAATAAATCATGAAATTCAATTGTTTAAATTACCTAGAAGTTATGGGTTCGGAGTATCATTTGAAAAACTAGACAAATTTTCTGTAGGACTTGAAATGAAATTACAATCATGGAATGGCAATAGTGGATTTAAAGATGATTTTGATAATGTTATTTACAAAAATTTTTTAAAAATATCAGCTGGAATGGAATTTATTCCTGATGCAGAGAATGTGGACAGGTATTTAAAAAGATCTACTTATAGATTGGGTATATTTTTTAAAAAATCACCATATTTGATTAATAATAATCAAATTAACAATTTAGGTCTTAATTTAGGGTTTTCTTTGCCGGTTGGTACTTTATCAAGAATTAATCTTGCCATGGAAATGGGAACTAGAGGAAGTATCATTAAAACATATGTAAGAGAACGCTATTTTAAGTTTGTAATTGGAAGCTCAATTAATAATATTTGGTTTATTAAGAGAAAATTTGATTAATTTTGCATGTTATGAAATTTAATTTATTATTTATTACTGTTTTATTATCATTTAATGCTGTTTTTTCACAGCCTGGATGGAATTGGCCAGAAAATAAAAGTAAAGCGGAAGAAAAAAACGTATTATATGTTGATTATTTGAAACAAGGTGATTGCAGATCTGCTGTAGAGCCTCATAAATGGTTATTAGATAGTGTTCCAAACTTGCATGTTTCTCTTTATCAGAATGGTGTAAAAATTTATCAGTGTCTTATAAAAAAAGAAAAAGATAAGGAAATAAAAGATTCATTAATCACAAAGGCTCTTGAAATGTTTGATCTCAGAATCAAATATTTTAAAAGAGAAGATTATGTCCTGAATAGGAAAGTGTATTATGCTTATCAATATTATAAAATAAATAAGGAAAAATTTGCTGATTTATATAGATTATTTAATAGAGCTTATGAATTAAATGATGATAAAATTGCTAATAATAACTTAGTTTCCTTTATGAATTTAATTCGCAGGTATACATTATCCTTTCCAGATTCCATTACTGATGATGAAGTTTTGGAAAAATATTATCTTATCTCAGACATTATATTAAAGAAAGTTGCAACTCAAAATCTCAATATAAGCATACATAATGAAGAAGAGCAAGTTAAATATGTAAATAATATTGAACGTTTAAAAAGATATCAAGATAATGTTGATAAGTTGTTAACAGCTACTGTTACTGTAGATTGTGATTTTGTTCAAAATGTTTTGGGTCCTAAATTGAATGATCTAATATCAAGTTTAGAAGGTGAAATTATGCAAACAGATTATGATGATGTTACACCAGTATCTGATGATCCAGAAGCTGTAAAACTAGCTAAGAAAATTTTTAGTTTGTCTAAAAATAATAAATGTGGTTATACTGGAATAGCATTAAGTGCTGCTAAAATTATTTTTGATGATACTCCCGATGTTGGAATTGGAAAAATAATTGCCACTCACGTTCAAGATAATCTTAATGAAGCTATGGACTATTATGATAGGTCGATTGATGTTTCTGATAATAGAGAACAACAAGCAGATTTACATTTAGATAAAGCAAATCTGTATCATAAATTTAATGATCGTGTTAGCTCAAGAGAAAGTGCTTTGGAAAGTTTAATTTCACATCCTTCTAATAGAGAGGCTTATAAATTATTAGGGGATTTGTATTATAATAGTTATGAAGAGTGTAAAAAAGGAGTAAGTAGAGTAAAGGATAGATTAGTTTATATAGCAGCTTATAGGATGTACATGAGAGGAGCATATAATGCTAGTGCTCAACTAGCTAAGGCTCAATTTCCTTCTGCTGAAGAAATTTTCACTGAAAATTATGAAGTCGGACAACAAATGAAAATTGATTGCTGGATTGATGAAACTGTTACTCTAGATAAAAGAACAAATTAATTTTATTAAATTTGGATTATGAGAGTTAATGCTAAAACAGTTCAGAACTTAATTGATAGTATACCAGTTGTAAAATTATTGTCTAAAAATGTGGGTGCTGCTGGTGCAATAGGTTTTATAATTCAAGATTTTGTTCTTCCGTTATATGGCGATTATATTTTTCCTATTGTTCTTTCTTTAGCTGGAGTTGGTTTGGTTGGTTTTGCATTATGGTTTTTTGTTTTCAAAATTGAATCATCAGATAATTTCAGTCACCTATCTTTTCAGTCTTCGATAGTTTGTGTTTTGTTATCTCTTGTAATTTTTGGTTTCAGTTTTTTATCAAAAGCCTTAGGAGGGGATGAAGGAAGAGGATTTCTAGGATCTCAGGTTGGTTTTGTTGCAAATTTACAAGATAATGCCAACGTCTATAAAGAAGATTCTGAAGCATTATCAAAAATTGCTGAAAATTATTCAGAGATGCAGATGCAATTAGCTACATTGAATAGTCAAATAGCGGATCAGATGTCAGAAAATGGACAGCTAGATGATGATTTAAAATCTCAGATTTCTGAAATTATGTCTTCACAGACAGCTATCTCATCTAATTCTGGTGATTCTTCAAGAATAACCCAGCTTGAAAAAGAGCTAGATATAGCTTATGAGCTCTTAAGACAGATGAGTATGAATAATCAAGTACTTCAGTCAGGTGATGCTGATGATTTTAAGGACCAAATTTCAAAAGCTAAAGATGATAGTATTTTTTCAATAATAGCTTCATTAAGATTTCAAATCAATGATTTAAAGAATGTGTCAACTACAATGTTGTCAGATTTTCAACGTCTTGATAAATCAGCAGAACTAGCAGAATTAAAAAAGTTAACTTTAACAATAATTGAAAAAGAAGAGGAGCTAACTAAAACTATAAAGGAATCAGAAAAAAAGGCTAATAAGACAATGAGGAAGGAACTCGAAGATATTTCTTCAAGTATTAAAAAGAAAAATTCTAAGGAAGATAAGGAAAACGAAAAGTATTTAGATGAAATCGTAAAGACATACGAAAAGGTTTTATCAAAAGTTGAAAATAGAAAATCAAGAAAAGAAGATAAAAATTCAGAAAAAATGCTTACTGAAACTCAAAAAGAAATTGATGATTTGAAAAATAAACTTATTGAATTTGAAAGTACTAAATCAGATCAAGAAAACTCAGAGTCTGACGAAGAAATCAATTCACTTAAAACTTTAATTTCTCAGTTAGAATCCTATAATGAAGTACAATCAACAAATGTTGCATCATTTCAACAAGATACTCAATCACAAATGTTCGAACTCTCAAATTCTATGTCTCTAATAGCAGAAGAAATAGGTGATTTGAAAGCAATTCTTGTAGATAGAGCTGGTACTCTTATTCCTTCTAATATAGATTCTGATGAAGTAGAACTCACAAGTACGTTTGTAGGGAATAATACTTTGATGTCTGAAGAATCTCAAAAACTTTTAGCTGGAATTAAAAGTGAAGAGCCTAATGAAAATGCACCAGATGAAGTTGTTACTAAAGCTTTTAATGATGAAATAAAAATTTTAGATCAGCAACAATCAGATTTGTATTACAGAAAAGCACAGATGTTAGTTATAAGCAATCAATTTGAAGAATCTCTTGATAATGCTTTTAAAGTAATAGAACTTAGTCCTGATAGAAAGGATGCCTATACCCTTGTTGGGAATATTTATATGACCGCAATAAATCGTTGTGGAGATATTGGAGAAGATCAATTTTCAAAAAAACTTGTTGCTATAGCCGCATATAATATGTATGAAAAAAGTGAGGACACTCAGAAAATGAATGAAGCAAAAATGTTTTTTCCCACTACTGAAGAAATTAGACAAAGTGGTTATTCTAAGAACAAACCCGTAGATTTAAATATTTGTTGGATTAATGAACAAATAACTCTTTTGTCTAAGGGAGAGTGATATTCTTTAGCCATAGGATGCGTAAATATTTCTTTATTTTTTCTTTTTTTCTTATTTCATTAGGCTGTTCATTAAGTTCACAGGAAAAATCTGTACTTGAATCATATAAGGGACCGATAATTGAAATGTATGATAGCAAAACATCACTAAGTGACTCAGCAGTACTTAGAATGAAATTAAATGCTGAAGAATATTTCATTTATGCAAATGATGGTGAAGAATATCCTAAAGGTTTATTTATGGAAATTTATTCTACAAAAGAAAAAAAAATGATAGCTACTTTTAGATCGAATTATGTTAGAAAAGATCATAATGAGGATTTTTTTAAAGCAACTGGTAATGTAATTTTAACAAATCTTAATACAAATGATGTTCTAAATACAGAGGAATTGTTATGGTATCCAAATGATGAAAAATTTTTTACTGATAAATTCATAACGATTAAAACAGAAAACGAACTACACAAAGGACAGGGATTAGAATCAAATCAAGATTTTTCTTCTTATAAGATAATGAAACCTATGGGGAGCATTCAATTAGAAGAAAAAGACAATTAAAATGAAATTTAGACTTATTTATTCTTTTAATAAATTTTTACAATTTGAGTGAAATTTATTATCAAATTATTATTGCTTTATTATTTTCTGGTTTTTTTTCAGGACTAGAAATAGCCTATATTTCTAGAAACAAGCTCAATTTTGAAATTAAAGCAAAAAAAAGAGGAATAATAGGTCGTATCTTTTCATTATTCAATAGGAATAATTCTCAATTTATAGCTACCATGTTATTGGGAAATAATCTAGCTCTTGTATTTTATGGAATTTTAATGGCTCAGTTGCTTGAACCTATAATTTTTGATTCTTTACCAATAATTATAAAAAATGATTTTTTTGTTCTATTGTTTCAAACAATTATATCTACAATAATTGTCTTGATAACAGCTGAATTTATACCTAAAAGTTTATTTTTGTTAAGTCCAGATCTCTTGTTATCATATTTTGCTATTCCTTTGGCAGCCATTTATGTGTTTTTATATCCCGCTGTGTGGTTTATCGTATTAATTTCAAAATTTATTATAATCTATATGATGAAATTAGAATATTCTGATGAAAAACCAGTTTTTAGTTTGACCGATCTAAATGACTATGTCAAAAGAACTATTTCTAAAGAATCAGAAAATAAAGAATCAGAAATAAATACTCAATATTTTAATAATGCCTTAGAATTTAAAACTGTTAAAGTAAGAGATTGTATGATTCCAAGGACAGAAATAGTAGGGCTAGAGGTTTCCGAATCAATTCAAAAATTAAACAAATTATTTGTAGATACAGGTTTTTCAAAAATTGTAATTTATAAAGATTCCATTAATAATATCATTGGGTACTGTCACGGATTATCTCTTTTCAATGGACCCAAAAAAGTTGAAGATATGATAAAGCCAATTATCCATGTTACTGAAACTATTCTTGTTAGTGAATTGTTAATTCAATTTATTTCAAATCATAGATCTATAGCAATAGTTGTTGATGAGTATGGAGGAACTTCTGGTATTATTACACTAGAAGATATTATTGAAGAAATTTTTGGTGAAATAATTGATGAATATGATGAATATAATCTTTTAGAAGAGATTAGGGAATCCAATACATATGATCTAAGCGCTAGACATGAAATCAATTATTTAAATGAAAAGTATAATTTATCTTTACCAAATGGAGATTATGATACTTTAGGAGGGTATATTTTATTTTTAAATAAAAATTTACCCAAAAAATATGAAAAAATTAATACAAAAAAACATTCTATAAAGATATTAACTATGCATGGTAATAGGATAGGTAATGTACGAGTATCGAAAAAAAAATAAAATTTTCTTCATTAAATATGAAAAATTTTACAATTAAAAAAATTAATTTTGGCTTCTTAAATTAAATTTTATGTCTATAATAAATACTTTAAGGAACAAAATGGGAAAGTTTCTGGTTTTTGTAATCGGCTTTTCTATTGCATCTTTTGTTTTATCAGATATCCTTGGTCCAAATTCTACTTTGTTTGGTGGCAATGATACTACAATAGGAACAATTAAAGGTGAGGATGTAGATTATAACTCTTTCCAGTCTTTATTTGAGGAATTTTCTTATAATTTTTCTATTAACAATGGAACCCCTCCTACTTCTGAAGATTTAGTAGTTATACGTGAACAAGTTTGGGAAAAATTAATTCAAGACATTTCATTTGTAAATGAATATGATAATCTTGGTTTAGAGATTACTGATCTTGAACTGGTTGATATGGTTCAAGGAAAAAATGTTCATCCTTTAGTTCAACAGGCATTTACTGATCCTGAGGTTGGAATATTTGATGTAGAACAAGTAGTTATTTTTTTAAAAAATCTATCTAATCAACCATCTCAGCAACAGCAAACTTGGTCTTCTTTTGAGAGAAATTTGATTCCAATTAGACTAAGGAATAAATATGATAATTTAATTTCTAAAACCACTTATCTAAATACTCTTGAATCAAAAAGAGAATATTTTAATGCAAATCAAGCTATATCATTATCATATTTGCACATACCTTACTACTCAATTAACGATTCATTGGTAAGCATTTCTCAAAATGAATTACAATCATACCTTAAAAAAAATAAAAATGAATATTTTGAAGAAGAGTCTCGTTCAATAAAATATGTAATTTTTAATGTTAATCCCTCATCGGAAGATTCATTATCAATAAAGAATGAAATCAATAGACTAAAAAATATACTAAGTAATTCAACAAATGATTCTATTTTTTCATCTATAAATTCTGATGGTTTTAATTCTTACTTATCCTTAAAAAAAGATCAACTAGATAACATATTTGGAGAGTATTCTGTAAAGGGTAATATGATTGGTCCAATAATTGAAAATGATAAATATGTGCTTTATAAATTTTCTGATATTTCTTCAGAGAAAAAATATAGTGCCAGGGCACAACATATTTTGTTAAAATGGAACAATCTAGACTTAAATTCTAAAGTCAAAGTCCGTATTGAAGCTAATAGAATTTTAAATTTGATAAAAAAAGGAAGTAATTTTCAAGAAATGGCTAGAATGTATAGTGAAGATGGGTCGGCTACTAATGGTGGGGATTTAGGATGGTTTAGTGAAGGTCAGATGGTAAAACCTTTTGAAGAAGCTGTTTTTTCAAAAACAAGACCTGGGTTAATAAATAGGATTGTTGAATCTGAATTTGGATTTCATATCATCAATGTCATTTCTAAAAAAACAAATAAAATATTCAAAGTTTCTAAAATAGAGAAAGATATTGTTCCGAGTGATATGACTAGAAATTTGTCTTATAGAAATGCTGAAATATTTAGATCTGAGAACAGTGATTTAGAAGATTTTTTAGCTTCCTCAAATACCACTGGATTAAAAATATTTTCACACAATACAATTGATAAAAATGATCAAAAATTAGGTTCTCTAAATAATTCTAGGAGTTTAATTATGTGGTTATATAGTGAAGAAAATATTGGAAAGTTATCTAGTGTTATCGAATTAGACAATAGTTACGTTATAGCTGTATTAACTGATATAAATCAAGAAGGAACTTCAAAATTAGAAGATGTTGAAAATTCTATAAAAAGAAAAGTGATCAATAATAAAAAATTTGATTTGATAAATAAAGATTTGATAGATTTAAAAGGTTCTTTGGAAGAAATTTCAGAATCTTATGGAGATAAAGCAAATATATATTCTATGGATAATTTACTTTTTAATTTTAATTCTTTAAATAATGTAGGATATGCACCAAACGCTGTTGGAATTTCTTTTTCAATGGATGAAGGAGAAATTACTAAACCTTTTTTTACTGATGATGGTGTGGTTATTTTACAAATAAATTCTAAAGAAATCTTGTCTCCTTTGGATAATTATTCAAGTTTTTCTGAACAACTACTTCAAGCAAACAAGTTAGCATCTCCTCTAAAATTAGATAAGGCAATAAAAGAGTTTTCTGATATTAAAGATTACAGATATAAATTCTTTTAATTTATTGAAGAATAATTTTTATGAGTTGGAGTAAAAATAAATTTAAAGAAAGTATTAATTCTGTATACAAGTTTCCTTGTAATTACTCATTTAAGTTTTTAGTTCCAAATTTAAAAAAATTTGATGTCCTTAAATTAGTTCCTGAAGCAAATATTAAAATTAAAAATTCTTCAAGAGGTAACTATAGTTCAATTACTTTAACATCTGTTATGAATAATGCGGATGAAATAATTTATATTTATGAAAAAGCTAATAAAATAAAAAAAATTATTTCACTTTAATTTTTATTTAGTTATGTGGAAAAAAAAAAGTAATAAGTTGATAAAAAACTTTGAATTTAAAAATTTTATTGATGCGTTTTCATTTATCACTAAAGTAGCAATTGTTTCCGAAAAAATGAATCATCATCCTGCGATTCTTAATACATATAATAAGGTTCAAATACAACTATATACTCATGATAAAGGGAATATTATAACTTCAAAAGATTATCAACTGGCAGAGGCTATTGATAAATTGAAATGAGTATTGAAACAAAATTATTTATAGTACCTACACCAATAGGAAATTTAAAAGATATTACCTTTCGTGCAATTGAAATATTAAATAATGTTGATTATATTCTTTGCGAAGATACTCGGATTTCCAAAAAACTATTATTTCATTATAAAATTTCAAAACCATTAAAATTATATCATACTCATAATGAACATAAATTAGTTAATAAATATATTTTGGATATGAAAATGGGTAAGAAAATTTGTTTGATTTCTGATGCAGGAACACCGTCAATTTCGGACCCAGGATATCTTTTAGTTAATGAAGCTAATAAGATGAATTTAAAAATCGAATGTTTACCAGGTGCCACTGCTTTGATTCCTGCTCTAGTAAAATCAGGACTTCCTTCCGAAAAATTTGTTTTTGAAGGGTTTCTTCCTAATAAAAAAGGAAGAATTAAACGTTTGAATTTTTTATCTAAAGAGACAAGGACTATGGTATTTTATGAGTCTCCAGTAAGAATATTAAAAACAATTGAAGATTTAAAAACTTTTTTTGGTAAAGAAAGACAAGTTTCTATTTCTAGAGAAATTTCTAAAATTCATGAAGAGACGATAAGTGGTACTCTTTCTGATGTATATAATATTCTCTTAAAACAGAATATCAAGGGTGAAATTGTAATAGTTTTAAACGGTCATAAAAAGTAATATGAATTCATTATTTAGCAAAGTATTTATTATCATTAATTTATTTATTTCCTCCCAGTTATTCTCATATTCCGTTGCTCAAAATTTAAAAGTTTCAGTTATTACTATTGGTCCATCTCAAGAAGAACTTTATAGTGCCTTTGGTCATAGCGGTATAAGAGTAATAGATGACAGTTTAGGGATAGATTATTTTTATAATTATGGTGTATTTGATTTTGATCAGCCAAATTTTTATCTCAATTTTTTAAAAGGAAAATTATTGTACATGGTGGTTAAGTATGATTATTCATCGGTAAAAGAATATTATATTTCTAATAATAGAGATATAAAAGAGCAAATTTTAAGTTTAAGTTTAAATCAAAAGATAGATCTCTTTAAATATCTGGAAAATAATATTTTAGAAGAAAACAAATATTATTCTTACAATTATTTATATGATAATTGTGCTACTAAAATCAGAGATGTATTAAATGATGTTTTCCCAAATTATATTTACTATGACTTTCAAGATGTTTCCTATTCACTTTCTTATAGGGAGTTAATGGATCTATATTTAAGTTACCAAAAATGGGGAGACTTAGGAATTGATATTTGTTTAGGAGTAGAAATTGATAAAATAGCTGAGGGCTATAACACTATGTATCTTCCTGATTATCTTTTTTCAAGTTTGAGCAATGCTAAAACAACTAAAGGAGAGAAGCTTATATCTGAAGAAATTAATATCTTTTCATCAAGAAATATTTCTATAAATCACTCTTTTTTTGGCCCTTGGGAGACTTTTTTCTTTCTTTTTATTTTTTTATTGTTTATTTCATTTAGAGAAAGGAAGTATGATATTTGGTATAAAAAATTAGATTTTCTTATTTTTTTAATAACTGGAAGTATAGGTTTTTTACTCCTTTTTCTTTGGTTTTTTACAGACCACATTTCAGCTTATAATTATAATATCATTTGGGCTTTACCTGTTAATTTTATTGTTGCATTTTTTTTCTTTAACAAAAAGATGTTAAACCAACTGAAACATTATTTTCTATTTTATTCGATATTTTTGATGTCGCTTATTCTATTATGGAATTTTATTCCCCAAAAACTAAATAATTCTCTCTTCTTTTTAATTTTATTATTATTAATTCGCTCTTTTCTAGTTTTTCTTAAAATAAAAAAAATCTTAACGTTGAAATTCATTTAAATGTTCAAATTTTTATTTAAACATTCTAAAATCAAATTATTTTCATATCCTTTTTGAAGAAGATAATTAAAAATTTTTTGTTTTTGTACAATTTTCTCTTTATTAGTTAAACTACTTTTTTTTGTAATTAATAAATTTTTTATTGTATTATAATATTGATTCATATCAATTGAATTTAATGCTTCTTTGATTTCTTTTTCTTTAATTTCCTTATTAATTAGTTGAAGTTTAATTTTTACTTTCCCCCATTTATTAATAGAGTGTTTACCTCTACAAAATGATTTTGCAAATCTTAAATCATTCACCAAGTTTATTTTGATTAATTGATTTAAGATTTTATTTGATCTTTGAAAACTACAACCTAGAGAAAACAACTTATTTAATATTTCTTTTGAACACCTTTCTCTATAGTTACAAAATGTAATTATTTTTTCGGTAATTGTTTTTTCAGATAATTTTTTCAAATTATTTTATGTATTCTTTTCTCTTTAAAATACTTTCTACAAATTTTATTTCATTTTCTGAATTAAAAATTTTATATGGAAGAAAAACTAATTGTACCTTATTGATTTTAAATAAAAATCCATCTGATTTTTTATAAGCTTTTTTTATGTTCTCCCATTTAATTGGCATGCCTTGATTTGAACTTATTTTTATTAGTATTTGTTGGCTTGAAATCTCATAAGATAATCTTTCAAACATATACCTTCCTTGTTCTAGTTGTGTCATTCCAGCAAACTGTATTAACCAAAATAAAAAATATAATAATATTCCTATAGAAGCTCCTATGAACCACCAAAAGCTAGAAATCCAAACGTATCCACTGCAGATAATTATAAATATTATAAAAATCCACCATTGATCATTTATTAAATTCAATAATCCTTTTTTAATATATGTATTTGACTTAAGCTGATATTTTCTAGTTTTTATAATCATCTTTATTTTTCCTTATTTATAATTAATCTATCGATTTTTGAATTTTCTGATATTTTTTTTACAAATACAATAATTTTAAAATTATCATTAATTGTTTTATAATTAGCTAATATATAAGTTATTTTATTATTAGTTTTTCCCTCATGAATCAAATCCATTTCTATTGAAGGATTATTATAAAAAAAATTTTTTAGTAATATTTCAGTTTCATTATTCCTTCCCTTAATAATTTTGTTTTCTATATTTATTTCAGAATTATTATGTAACAAATTCATTACTTCTTTTACACTACCAATTTGAATAGCATTTTTTATTTTGTCTAAAGAATTTTCTTGGTTTGCAAGAGCTGACTGTGTAAATATTATTACAATTAATAATATTGTCCCATTAAATCTTTTCATAATAAATTATCATAATTTATATACAAACATAATTCGCAATATTTATTTTTACCAAAATGAATAAGAAAGTTCTATTAATGATTTTGGATGGATGGGGTATTGCTGAAGATTCTAGAATTTCAGCTATAGATCAAGCAAAAACTCCCTTTATAGATTCTTTATATAATAAATATTCCAATACAACGCTTAATGCCTCTGGATCAAATGTAGGATTGCCCCATGGACAGATGGGCAATTCGGAAGTGGGTCATATGACTATAGGCTCGGGTAGAATTGTTGCTCAGGATTTAGTTAGACTAAATAATGAAATTAAAAATGATAACATTTCAAAAAATTTGGAATTCAAAAAAGCTATTCAATATTCATTTCAGAATAAGAAATCCTTACATCTTATTGGTTTACTATCAAAAGGGGGAGTGCATTCTCATTCTGATCATCTATTTGAATTTATTAGAATTATCAACGAATTAAATATTGATAATGTGTTTATTCATGCTTTTATGGATGGAAGAGATACTTCTCCAAGTGATGGTATAAATTCAGTCAAGAAATTAAATTCCTTAATTAATAGTACAAAAATAAAATTGGCATCGATTATGGGTAGATACTATTCTATGGATAGAGATATGAGATGGGAAAGAATCAAACTTGCATATGAAGCCATGGTATATGGTAAGGGAGCTAAATCAAATGATATAATAAAATCAATTAATAATTCTTATAAAGAAAAAATATTTGATGAATTTATAGTTCCTACAGTATGTACAGATGAAAACAATGATCCTTTGGCAACTATAAAAGAGGGGGATGTAGTACTTTCTTTCAATTTTAGATCAGATAGGATGAGACAAATAACGTCAGTATTATCTCAAAAAGATTTACCAGAATATAATATGAAAAAAAAGAATTTATATTTTGTTACCATGACAAATTATGATTCTAGTTTTAAAAATGTCCATATTTTATTTAATAAGGAGAATGTCAAGAATACTTTGGGGAAAATACTAAGTCTTAATGGAAAGAAACAGCTTAGAATAGCTGAAACAGAGAAATACCCACATGTTACTTTCTTTTTTTCTGGTGGAAGAGAAAAAGAATTTTCAGGAGAAGATAGAGTATTATGTCCTTCTCCTAAAGTTCCAACTTATGATTTAAAACCTGAGATGAGTGCTCATGATTTGCAAAAAAAATTAATAGAAAAAATTAAAAAAACACCCTATGATTTTATTTGTTTAAATTTTGCAAACCCCGATATGGTAGGACATACTGGAAATTTTGATGCTACGATTAAGGCATGTGAAACGGTAGATACTTGTTCAAAAAGTATTGTGGAAGCGGGATTAACTTTAGGATACACCATTATAATTATTGCTGATCATGGTAATGCAGATATTATGGTTAATAAAGATGGTAGCCCTCATACTTATCATACTACGAATCTGGTTCCTTTTATTTTAGTTGATGCTGATTATTGTCCTAAATTGAAAAAAGGAAAATTAGGAGATATAGCCCCTACCATCTTAGAATTGATGGGAATTAATGTTCCCTCTGAAATGTCTGGAAAAAGTTTATTATGAGAGCTAAACTGTTAATTTTAACTTTTTTCTTATTTTCTTGTAGCAATTTTTCCAATACAAATAAATTTTCTCAGTATTATAATATTGATTCCCTGTTAGAGTTTCAAATTCTAAATTTATCACAATCTAAAAATATAAATAAAGTGATTTATTGGGATAATATTTATGAAGAAAAAACATTAGACTCTAAAAGTATAAATTGGAACAAGGAATTAAATGGTTTTAAAAATTTGGATATAAACCAACCTTCTAATCTCAATGCTTACAGTATTTTGAGTGAAAATAATATTATTGAATATAAAAAATTGATTAAAAATGAAGGAATAATAAGTTTAAAAATTATTTTCGACAATTCAAGTAATATTACCAGAATTTTCTCGACTGAAATAGAAAATAATTTATTATTTAATTCCTTTAAAACTTACTCTCTTTATTTTGATAGCTTGGGTTTGATAACTAAATATATTTTAGAAGATAAACAAAAAACTATTTTTAAAGATACTCTTATATATGAGATTTCAGGGGAAATAGGATGGGATTAGAAATTATTAGTTTATTTAAGTAAGTGTTTGTTTTATTTTCTCTACTGTCTTATAAGACTTATTTATTGCTATTTCTCTAATATGCATTGTGGTTTTCCACAAGTCTTCATAGCTTGTATAAAGTGGTGCAATTCCTAATCTAATATATTTTTCAGGTCGAAAATCTGAAATAATTTTTGGAAAATTTGAAGAACCTTCTTGCAGTTTTTTACATATCCTCCATGCCTTGGGATGTGAAATTGTAATATGAGAACCTCTTTCTGATGATTTTAATGGACTTTCTATCGAAAATCCATATGAAAGAATCTCTCTTTGAATTAGTGAAATTAAAAATTTACTTTGTGAGATACTTTTTTTACGAATTAATTTTATGGTTGCATCTAAAGTTAAATCAAGACCTGTTTCCATGCCTACCATTGATAAAATACCAGGCGTACCAGAAGCAAATTTTTTTACATTAGAAGCTGGAATATAAGAATCATCAAACAAAAAAGGTGATTGGTGTCCAAACCACCCTTGAATAGGATTATTTAATTTAGACTGAATAGAAGAATGAATATATAGGAATCCAGGAGATCCAGGTCCCCCATTCAAGAATTTATAGGTACACCCAACTGCTAATAAAGTATTTGTTTTTATTAAGTCAATATCAATAACTCCTACTGCATGGCTCAAATCCCAGACTATTATGCTATTATGTTTTGCTGCAAAATCATTCAGTTCTTTTAAAGGATACACCCATGAACTTTTGTAAGTAACTAAACTTAAACATACTATCCCAGGATTATTTTTGATTTCATTTTTTAGTAAATTAATTTCAGCTGAAATATTTCCAGAATATTTCACTATTAAAGGTTTAGGAATTTTAAAATGTGATCCCAATCCTTCAAGTACATAAATATCAGATGGAAAATTTAAGGAATCAGTTAATAAATTTTTTGTTACGGAATTTGAACTTAAAAGCGCATGAATTATTTGGTATAAGTTGACAGAGGTTGAATCTCCTACTTTAATCTCATAATTTCTTGTTCCAAGGAGAGAGGCTATTTTTTTTTCTAATTGGATTGATAAATCAAGCCAATTTTTATTCCAACTTCTAATGAGTCCTTTTCCCCATTGATTTTGAACAGTTTCATGAATTGCAAGTGCTGTTTTTTTTGGTAGTTTACCGAGTGAATTTCCGTTCAAGTAAATTTCGTTTTTTGTATGAACAAAATATTTTTTGAATCGACTTAAAGGGTCTAGCTTATCTAGTTTAAGTGCTTCTTCTAAATTAATTTTTTTCATTT
>Ga0310345_10000266_pt1 | contig 93872 bp, 86 predicted proteins | sample HC15DNA20500_MG_FD_204667 | JGI IMG/M metagenome (GOLD analysis project Ga0310345, IMG submission 204667) | Marine microbial communities from station ALOHA, North Pacific Subtropical Gyre - HC15-DNA-20-500_MG | ecosystem: Environmental > Aquatic > Marine > Oceanic | place: Pacific Ocean: North... | reverse complement strand
TCTCGGGCAGGTAGTCGGTCCAGGCGTCGCCCGGCACCGGATCGGTTTCGCTCAGGATGTCGAACTGCCCGTCCTCGGTGATCTCGCCGATCAGCACCGGCTTGGTCAGGTGATGGTTGGGCAGCATCTCGGCGGTGGAGCCGGTCAGGTTGTCGAAGGTCTGGCCATACATCGCCTCGCGCACCGCATCGACATCGGTGCTACCGGCATCCTCGACCGCCTGCGCCCACATGTTGAAGCCGATGTAATGCGCCTCCATCGGGTCGTTGGTGACCCGCTCCCCGCCCATTTTCTCCTTCCACTTGGCGACGAAGGCCTCGTTCGCCTCGCCCTCGGCCGACTGGAAGTAGTTCCACGCCGCGAGGTGGCCGACCAGGTTCGAGGTGTCGAGGCCCGACAGCTCCTCCTCGCCCACAGAGAAGGCGATGACGGGAATGTCCTCGGCCGAGACGCCCTGCGCCGCCAGTTCCTTGTAGAAGCCGATATTGGCGTCGCCGTTGATGGTCGAGATCACCCCGACCTTCTTGCCGTCGGCGCCAAGCGCCACGACGTCGGAGACGATCTTCGACCAGTCGGAATGGCCGAAGGGGGTGTAGTTGACGAAGATGTCGGCGTCGGCGACGCCCTGATCCTTGAGATAGGCTTCGAGAATGTTGTTGGTGGTGCGCGGATAGACGTAGTCGGTGCCCAGGAGCGCGAACTTCTCGACGCCCATCTCCTCGATCATGTAGTCGGTCGCGGGGATCGCCTGCTGGTTCGGGGCAGCGCCGGTGTAGAACACGTTCTTCGAGGACTCCTCGCCCTCGTACTGTACCGGATAGAACAGCAGCCCGTTCAGCTCCTCGATCACCGGCAGCACCGACTTGCGCGACACGCTGGTCCAGTTGCCGAAGATCACGTCGACCTCGTGCACGGTCAGCAGCTCGCGCGCTTTCTCGGCGAAGAGCGGCCAGTCCGAGGCCGGGTCGACCACCACCGCCTCGAGATCGCAGCCCAGAAGGCCGCCCTTCTCGTTCTGGTCCTCGACCAGCATCAGCACCGTGTCCTTCAGCGTTGTCTCGGAAATCGCCATGGTGCCCGAGAGCGAATGGAGCACGCCGACCTTGATCGGGCAGGCGGTGTCCTGCGCCATGGCGGGGGCGGCCGAGAGGCCGAGCGCCGCGGTCAGGGCGAGGGTGGAAATACGCGTTTTCATGTCACTGTCTCCCGCGGGACGCGGCGTCGGCGTTGCCCGCTGGGCCCGCCGGTTCTAGATCTCGTCCCGCAACATCGTTGCACCCGGGGGCGGCCGTCGAGAGCTGCAATTCCTGCGGCTGTCCCCATCTCCCGCCCCTGCCCAGTGCCGATCGGCCCGGTGGCGGATGCGCTCATCGTTTGAGCAGCGCGGCCGAAGTGGCAAACTTCCGGGCGCCGCGGCGCAGCGGGATTGCGGCCATTGCCGACATTTTGTGCAAATGCCCGGGACCGTGCCGCAATCCTGATCGCAATGGCGCGGCGGGCCCGGCGATCCCGGCGCCCAGTCTGGCATCTTCATATCCGAACGGCGCAGGAAAACGGCAGGAAATGCCTCGGGGGAGAACCGCCATCCTGCACCAGCTGCCATATGCCGCCCCACCCCGCGCGAAGGGCGCCCTGCGGATCGAGGCCGGAGCGAGCGGGCTGTCGCTGCTGCGCCAGGAGGGAGCGCTGCGGGCGCTGTTCCCGCGCAAGCCCCATGTCGAGGCTGTGATCCTCAACACCTCCGGCGGCGCCACGGGGGGCGACCGGCTCGAGATCGAGGCGCGGGCGACCCCGGGCGGGCATCTGCGGCTCACCACCCAGGCCGCCGAACGGGCCTATCGCAGTTCGGGCGGACCGGCGGCGCGCATCCGCAACCGGCTCGCTGCCGAGACCGACGCGCGGCTCGACTGGCTGCCGCAGGAGACGATCCTCTATCGCGGCTGCGATCTCGACCGGGCGCTGACGCTCGATCTCGCGCCCGGCGCCCGGGCGCTTCTGGTCGAGCCGGTGATCTTCGGCCGGGCGCTGATGGGCGAGGTGCTGGACGAGGCGCGGTTCCGCGACCGCATCGAGATCCGCCGGGACGGCGCGCCGCTCTATCTCGATGCGATGCGGCTCGAAGGAAACGTCGCCGCGCATCTCTCGCGCCCCGCCGTGGCGAACGGCGCCGGCGCGATGGCCAGCGTGATCCTCGCCGCCGCCGAGGCCGAGGCGCATCTCGCGCCGATCCGCGCGCTGCTGCCCGCCACGGGGGGCGCGACGCTCATCGCCCCCGACCTTCTGGTGCTGCGGCTTCTGGCCGAGGACGGCTTCGTGCTGCGCCAGACGCTTCTGCCGGTGCTCGACCTGCTGACCGGCGGCACCCTGCCCGCCTCATGGAGACTCTGACATGAACCTCACCCCCCGCGAAAAGGACAAGCTCTTGGTCGCCATGGCCGCCGAGGTGGCGCGTCGCCGCCTCTCCCGAGGCGTCAAGCTCAATCATCCCGAGGTGATCGCGCTGATCACCGACGCGGTGGTCGAGGGCGCGCGCGACGGCCGCAGCGTGGCCGAGATGATGCAGATGGGCGCCGAGGTGATCACCCGCGCGCAATGCATGGAGGGCGTGCCCGAGATGATCCCCGAGGTGCAGGTCGAGGCAACCTTTCCCGACGGCACCAAGCTCGTCACCGTGCACGAACCGATCCGCTGAGCCCCAATCGCCGAAAGGACCGATGATGACCCGCATCCTCTTCGCCACCCCGCTCGTCCTTCCCGCCCCGGCGCTCGCCCATGCGGGCGCGGCGCATCTCCATGCCGGATGGGCCGGGCCCCTCCTCGGCCTCGCGCTCGTTGCCGTGGCGCTGGTCCGGGGGCTGCGCGCATGATCCCCGGCGAGGTGATGCCCAAAAGCGGCGATATCGAGCTGAACGCGGGGTCCAAGGCGATCACGCTGATGGTCGCCAATACCGGCGACCGTCCGGTGCAGGTCGGCAGCCATTTCCACTTCGCCGAAGCCAATCCCGGTCTCGACTTCGACCGCGCGGCGGCACGCGGCCGCAGGCTCGACATCGCCTCGGGTACGGCAGTGCGCTTCGAACCGGGCCAGCGCCGCGAGGTACGGCTGATCGAAATTGGCGGCGATCGGCGCGTCTTCGGCTTCCAGGGCGACGTGATGGGGGAGCTGTGATGGTCGCGCATGGGGAGAATCGGCTTCGTATGCTAGGCTGGCGGCGGACCGGACCGGAGGTTTGCCATGCGTTTCGTCTACCTGTTCCCGCTCCTTCTCCTGCATTCCCTGCCCGCCACGGCGCGGAACGACTATCATCGCTGCGATCCGTCCACGCAGATTGGCATCAACTTCTGCGCTCACGAGGAATGGATGGCCGCCGATGCCGAGTTGAACCGCCTGTGGGGCGTGGTGAAGCCGCGCGCCGATGCCCGGGGGACCGGGCAGGCGCTTCTGAACGAACAGCGCGCCTGGCTCGCGCGGCGCGACGCGACCTGCGAGCCGGAGCACCAGGGCGGCGGCAGCGCCGCGCCGATGTTCTACTGGAATTGCATGGAGGAGCTGACGCTGCGCCGCAACGCGGAGCTGCGCGCGATGCGCTGAGCCGCGCCTCCATGAGCCCTGCGACCCAACTCATGGAGGCCATCCGATGCCCGTGACCATTCCGCGCGGCGACTACGCCGCCATGTACGGCCCCACCACCGGTGACCGGGTCCGGCTCGCCGATACCGACCTCGTGATCGAGGTCGAGCGCGATCTCACCACCTATGGCGAGGAGGTGAAGTTCGGCGGTGGCAAGACGATCCGCGACGGCATGGGCCAGAGCCAGCGTTCGCGCGCCGAAGGCGCGGTCGACACGCTGATCACCAACGCGCTGATCCTCGACCATACAGGCATCTACAAGGCGGATGTCGGGCTGAAGGACGGGCGCATCGCCGCCATCGGCAAGGCGGGCAATCCCGACACCCAGCCGGGTGTCGACATCGTCGTGGGCCCCGGAACCGAGGTGATCGCGGGCGAGGGGCGCATCCTGACCGCCGGCGGCATGGACAGCCACATCCACTACATCTGCCCGCAGCAGATCGAGGAGGCGCTGGCGTCGGGCGTCACCACCATGCTCGGCGGCGGCACCGGCCCGGCGCATGGTACGCTGGCCACCACCTGCACGCCGGGGCCGTGGCACCTCGCCCGGATGCTGCAATCGGCCGATGCCTTCCCGATGAACCTCGCCTTCGCGGGCAAGGGCAACGCGAGCTTGCCGGGCGCGCTGCACGAGCAGATCCTCGGCGGGGCCTGCGCGCTGAAACTACACGAGGACTGGGGCACGACCCCCGCCGCCATCGACTGCTGCCTGCGGGTTGCCGACGAGACCGGCGTGCAGGTGATGATCCACACCGACACGCTCAACGAGGCGGGCTTCGTAGAAAACACCGTCAAGGCCATCGCGGGCCGTACCATCCACGCCTTCCATACCGAGGGCGCGGGCGGCGGCCACGCCCCCGACATCATCAAGATCTGCGGTGAGATGTCGGTACTGCCCGCCTCGACCAACCCGACGCGGCCCTTCACCGTCAACACGGTCGAGGAGCATCTCGACATGCTGATGGTCTGCCACCACCTCGACAAGCGGGTGCCCGAGGACATCGCATTTGCCGAGAGCCGGATCCGCCGCGAGACCATCGCCGCCGAGGATATCCTGCACGACATGGGCGCCTTCTCGATCATCGCCTCGGACAGCCAGGCGATGGGGCGCGTCGGCGAGGTCCTGATCCGCACTTGGCAGACCGCCGACAAGATGAAGCGCCAGCGCGGGCGGCTGTCCGAGGAGACGGGCGAGAACGACAATTTCCGCGCCCGCCGCTACGTCGCGAAATACACGATCAACCCGGCGCTGGCGCATGGCCTTGCTCACGAGATCGGCTCGATCGAGCCGGGCAAGCGCGCCGATCTGGTGCTCTGGCATCCGGCCTTCTTCGGGGTGAAGCCCGAGATGGTGCTCTTGGGCGGGCAGATCGTCATGGCGCAGATGGGCGATCCCAACGCCTCGATCCCCACCCCGCAGCCGGTGCATCTGCGCCCGATGTTCGGCGCCTATGGCCGGGCGGTCGAACATGCCGGCGTCACCTTCGTCTCGAAGGCCGCGCAGGAGGACGGGCTGCGCGATCGGCTCGGCCTCGCCAAGCAGACCGTCGCCATCGAAGACACCCGCCACGTGACCAAGCGCGACCTGAAGCTCAACGACGCGCTGCCCGAAGTCGAGGTCGACCCCGAGACCTACGAGGTGCGCGCCGACGGCGTGCTGCTGACCTGCGAGCCCGCCGAGGTGCTGCCGATGGCGCAGCGCTATTTCCTGTTCTGAGGTGACGCGATGAGTGATCTTCCCACCGCCCGGCAACTGCACCGCAAGGGGCACTGGTCCGGCCCGTATGAGACCTGCGCGCTCGACTACGAGGGCCGCTTCCTGCGCCGCAAGCGGCTCGTCACCGCTTCGGGCCGCGCCTTTCTCGTCGATCTCTCCCAGACCACCTCGCTCGAAGCGGGCGACGCGCTGGAGCTGTCGGACGGATCGCTCGTAACGATCGAGGCCGCGCCAGAGCCGCTGACCGAGGCGCGCGGCGATCTCGTCCGTCTCGCCTGGCATGTTGGCAACCGCCACACACCCTGCGAGATCAGGCCCGACCGGCTGGTGATCCGCCGCGATCACGTGATCGCGCATATGCTCGCGCATCTGGGTGCGGAACTGCGTGACGTGACCGGGCCCTTCACCCCCGAGGGCGGCGCCTATGGCCATGGTCGCACCCACGCGCATGAACATGTCGCGACGGCCCATGCTCACTGAGTTGCAGGCCCTGACGCTGGCACGCTGGCTCTCGCCCGGCTACCCGGTCGGGGCCTTCGCCTATTCGCACGGGCTGGAACAGGCGATCGCGGATGGCCGCGTCCTCGACCGTGCGACGCTCGAGGACTGGTTGCGCGATACGCTGGAGTTCGGCGCGGGTCGCAACGACGCGCTGCTGCTCGTCGCCGCATGGGGCGCGGATGAGGCCGACCTGGCCGGCATCGACGCCACCGCCCGCGCCCTGGCCGCCAGCCGCGAGCGGATGATCGAGACGGAGCGGCAGGGCACGGCCTTCGCGCGGACCGAGGCGCAGGTCTCGGGCGTCGCAGCTGCCCCCCTCGCCTATCCCGTCGCCATCGGTGCGGCGGGGGCGCGACACGGGCTGCCGCTGCGATCCACTTGCGCGCTCTACCTGCAGGCCTTCGTGGCCAATCTCGCCTCGGCGGCGCAGCGGCTGATGCCGCTCGGCCAGACCGAGGGGCAGCGGCTGCAATCCGCGCTCGCGCCGCTCTGCGCGCGCATCGCCGAGGAGGTCGAGCACGGCACGCTCGACGATCTCTCCTCCACCACCTTCATGGGCGACATCGCGTCGATGCGCCACGAAACCCAGCAACCGAGGATCTTTGCCACATGAGCATCAGCACGATGAACGGGCCCCTGCGGATCGGCATCGGCGGCCCCGTCGGCGCCGGCAAGACCACGCTCACCGCCCAGCTCGCCCGCGCGCTTGCGCCCGATCATTCCATCGGCGTCATCACCAACGACATCTACACGCAGGAGGATGCCGAGGCGCTGATGCGGATGCAGATCCTGCCCGGTGACCGGGTAATCGGCGTGGAAACCGGGGGCTGCCCGCATACCGCGATCCGCGAGGATGCGAGTCTCAACCTCGCCGCCGTGGCCGAGCTGGAACGGCGGCATCCCGGCATCGAGGTGGTGCTGATCGAGAGCGGCGGCGACAATCTCTCGGCCACCTTCTCGCCCGAACTCGCCGATCTGACCGTCTATGTCATCGACGTGGCGGCGGGCGAGGAGATCCCGCGCAAGGGCGGCCCGGCGATCACCCGCTCGGACCTTCTGGTGATCAACAAGACCGATCTGGCGCCGCATGTCGGCGCCTCGCTCGAGGTGATGCAGCGCGACGCGGCGCGGATGCGGGGATCGCGGCCCTTCGTGTTCTGCGCGCTGCGCCACGGGCGCGGTGTCGACGAGGTACTGGCGCATCTGCGCGAGATGGGCGGCCTCGTGCCGCAGGGCGTCGCCTGACGCCCCACGGTCCGGTGGATCAGCGCGCGACTGCGCGCGTGGCGGCGTCGCGGGCGATCTCGCGGATCTGCGACCGCGCGAAGCCGAGATCGGCAAGGTCGCGGTCGCTCAGCCGCGACAGCTCGGACACGGTGCGGCGGTAGACGCGCCACCGCGTCGTGGCCGAGGCAAGGTATCCCGCGACATCGGTACGGGCCTGGGACGGTACTGCGAGTCTCATGACGGTATCTCCTGACATGATCTGAACAGGCGCTCTCACGCTGCTTGATCCGAGACTGGCGTCTTGACGCAGCATGCACCAGTGCCGTCGGGCTGTACCCTGCCATGCAATTGCTGCAACGCAGCATCAGTGGTTTGACCGGGCTGGGTTTTCCCCCTGCCGGCCGATCGGGCAGGCAGCTTCGGACTTGTCGGCGGGGTGATCATTCGCCGTGCGAATGCCCCGGGAGGGGCCGATTTCGGCGGAACCGCCCGTCTCGTCCGGCTCGCCAGTCCGGCCATGCGGAGGCGAATCATCCCCCGCCCCACGGTCAGGTCAGGGGCTTTCAGCGCATGCGGTTGCGAGCCCAGATCGAACCCGGGTCGGTTCGAGCCAGTGTCCCATCGGGGATAGGCGCCGCCTATCCCCGAACCCCGTGAAGGCCGTTTCAGCCTTCGGCCTGCGCGTCGCCGACCTGCTTGAGCCGCAGCGCCTGGGTCCGGCCATCCTTGGCCTCACCGAAGAAGATCGTCTGGTGCGGGAAGGGAATCTCGATTCCGCGCGCGTCGAAGATCCGCTTGAGGATGCCATTATAGGCCCGGCCCAGCCCCCACTGCGTGCCCGGCACGGTCTTGATCCGCGCCCGCACCACCACGGCGCTGTCGGCGAAGCTGTTGACACCGAACCACTCCATGTCGCCGATGATGTTGGCGCGCTGATCGGGGTCCTGCTTGAGTTCCTCGAAGGCGTCGAACATCGCCTCCTTCGCCTCGTCGACATCCTCGCGATAGGCGATCCCCATGTCGCAGACGAAATACGAGAAATCGCGCATGAAGTTCGACACCATGTCGACGCTGGAGAAGGGGATGATGTGGAAGGTGCCCTGCACGTCGCGCAGGGACACCGAGCGCACGGTCAGCTTCTCGACCACGCCGGTGGTGCCACCGACGGTCACGACGTCGCCTACGTTCATCGCGTTCTCGAACTGGATGAAGACGCCAGTGATGATGTCCTGCACCAGCTTCTGCGCACCGAAGCCGATGGCGAGGCCCAGCACACCGGCCGAGGCCAGCAGCGGTCCGATGTCGAGGCCGATCTCGGCAAGGGCGAACATCAGCGTGAAGATCAGCAGCGCGATCGCGAAGGCGTTGCGCAGCAGCGTCAGCAGCGTGGTCTCGCGCGAGGTCGGGATCTTGCCGACCTCGGGGTTGAGCCGGTAGTCGATCCAGCTGTTCACCGCGAGCCAGATCATCGCCGCCACCAGCAGGATCAGCGCCAAGGAGACGATGCGGCCCGTGGCCTCCAGACCGACCGGCGAGGCGAACCAGCCGCCGAGATCGTAAAGCCCGATCACGTCGAGCGTGTAGATCACCACCGCCAGCGTGACGACGAGGCGCAGCGCGATCAGCACCTTGGGCACGATCGCGTTCAAACGCGGCTCGAGCAGCGGCAGCTTGGTCCGCATCTCGGTGGGCAGCACCACGCCATGGCGCAGCGCGCGGCCGATCGCGCCGATGATCAGCGAGCCGATCAGCGCCGCGGCCAGCACCTTGCCCGAGGCGATCAGGTAGCCCGCCACCACATCGGCCGAGCGCGAGATCACCACCACGAACATGAAGCCCAGATAGGCCAGCGCGAACCAGTGCCAGGTCCGGGTCAGCGTGCCCAGCGTGCCGCCGAGCTGCTTGCGCGCCGGCGGCGTGGCCGCCGGACCCGCGCCAAGCGGCGCCCCGGGGGTGGTTTCGGGGACGACCAGGTCCGCATGGTCTTCGGGGAGGTCCTGCTCATCCTCGACCTTCTCGGCCATCAGGCGGCGGGCGATCCAGTTCGCGACGTCGTCGCGGTGCCGGATCACCAGCACCACCAGATAGACCAACACGAAGACCGACAGCAGCGCCGAGACACCGAGACCCGCGGCGAAGGAGACGTTACGGTTGACCAGCGGCAGCACCAGAAGCTGACCGTAGCCCAGCACGCTCACCACCACGTTCACGTGGCGGTTCAGCCGCAGCGCGGCGCTGTTCGACAGGTTGACCAGCCGCAGCCCGCCGGTGGCGGGCGAGACGATGGCACGGATCGCCACCTTGACCAGTTCGACCAGCAGGAAGGCGTTGAGATAGAGCGCCTGCCGGAACCCGACCTCGGCATATTCTCCCAGCGCCATCAGCGAGATCGCGTAACCCAGCGCCCAGGCCGCGACCACCACCGCGGCGTCGAGCAGGGTGGAGCCGATGAAGATGAAGATCGTGCGCAGGAAATTCGCATGCAGCGCGCGTTCGCCCATGCGGCGGTAGACCGGTTTCGCCAGCGCGCGCAGGCCCATCCAGACCGCCACGGTGATGGCGATGACGAGGATCAGGCTCTGGAAGGTCTCCCACAGCACCGGCAGGTCGAGGCTCGCGAGACCGCCCAGCAGATTGCCGTTGCCCGAGAAGCTGCGGACGATCTGGTCGGCCTGCACGGCCAGCCCCTCGGCGATATCCTGCGTGACTTGGGCGATGCGCGACCCGATGGAGACGCGCGGCTCGATCTCCTGCACCTCCTCGGCGGTCGCGGCCAGCGCCTCGATCGGCTCGGCCTCGGTGGTCACGCGCTCCAGCTCGGCGATCAGCGCCTCGCGCGCGGTCTCGTCGCGCAGCACCTCGAGAAGACCGGTGAGCGGGCCCGCTTCGGCCTCGGCTTCAGTCGCGGCTTCTTCGGTAGCCGCGGCTTCGGCGGGCAGGATCTGGGCGAAAGCCTGATGCGGCAGGGCGAGGCCGAGGATCAGGCCCAGCATCAGGGTCATGGCGTGTATCAGTTGGGCAAAGGGTCGCGGCATCGGCGGCCTTCCTCCTGGTCGTTCGGACGGGCCCAAGCACCGTCTGGCGGCCGGGCGGCTGGCATTGCGGTCGAAGCGCCCGACGGGGCGCCCGGGATCATGTCTCGGCCCGCACCAGTGGCACGGCGCCGTTTCGGAGGCAGTGCCTATCGCGGCACCGCGGATGAAGAAAGGGGGATACAGTGGTGAAACCGCTGGCATTCCCCGGCATGGCGCGGTCCGGCGCGGCAGCGGCGGGCGGGACGCGGACGGGAATAGGCGAGCATTGCATGGGCCTTGGGCACGCGCGCGGGCCCGCAACAGCGCGGCGGCGGCATCGGCTTCACGACCGCGTCAGGCCGCCTGCGGCGCCGGGCGCACGCGTCCCAGCACCGGCGACAGCGCCGCGATCAAGAGCGCGAAGAGACCGACCAGAACGAACGAGACCCGAAGCGAGCTGATATCGGCGACGAAGCCGATCGCAGGCGGCCCCAGCAGCATCGCGCCATAGCCCAGCGTCGCCACCGAGGCGATCGCCTGTCCGGCCGGGATCTCGGGATCGGCGGCGGCGCGGCTGAAGGCCAGCGGGATCACCGCCGCGTAGCCCAGCCCCATCAGCACGAAGCCCGCGAGTGCCACCGCAAGACTGCCCGCGAGCGCGCAGGTCAGGTAGCCCGATGCCGCCAGCAGCCCGCTCGCCAACGCCACGCGGCGCGGCCCGTGGCGGGTGATCAGCCGATCGACGCAAAGCCGCATCGCCACCATGGTGACCGAGAACACCGCGTAGCCCAGCGTCGCATGCGCCTCGGCGGCGCCCAGCACATCTGCGAGAAACACCGCGCTCCAATCCACCGCAGCGCCTTCGCCCAGACCCGCCCCAAGCGCGATGAGGCCCACGAAAACCAGCGCGCCGCGCGGAAAGGCGAAGACCGGGTCGCCCGCGCCGCCGGTGGCGACGCGCGAGGTCCAGTCGATCCGCAGGAACGGGCCGAACAGCAACGCCGCGAGCAGAGCCGTCAGTACGAAATGCAACGAGACGGGGGCGGCGAGGCTCGCGGCCACGAAACCGCCGGCGGCGCCCAGCCCGGCGCCGAGGCTCCACATCGCATGGAAGGACGACATCACCGAGCGTCCCATGTGCCGCTCGACCTCGGCGGCCCAGGAGTTCATCGCCACGTCCATCGCCCCGTGGCACATGCCGAAGAGGAACAGCGCCAGCCCGAGCGCCGGCACCACGGGGGCGAGCCCGACCAGAGCGATCGAGACGAGATAGACCGCCCCGATCCAGCGCGTCACCCGCACCGCGCCGAAGCGATCGGCGAGCTTGCCCGCGATCGGGAAGGAGACCAGCGCCCCCACCCCCATCACCAAAAGCAAGAGCCCGAGCGCAGCCTCGCCCAGACCGAAGCCCGAGGCGACCGCCGGAACCCGCGAGGCCCAGCAGCCCAGAAGCACGCCGTTCAGGGCGAATGCCGCCGCGACGCTGCGCCACGGCGTGATGATCTTGGCCATTCGGTCCCTCCGGCCCGTTCGGGCGTCGTTCAAATCGATTTCTGCAAGGATAGGCCCCGCACGCGGAAGTACCATAGGCGGGACGACAACCGGGCGGCGGGCCGCCGCGGGGCCCGGAGCGGATCGGCCTCATCCGCAAATCCATGGCCGCTCCCGTCCGTTTGGGATAGGCCGGTGCCATGATGGACGTTCCGAACCTGCATATCCGTGCCGCCGAACCGGCTGACGCCGAGGCCCTCACGGCCATGGCGAACCTGCCCGGCGTGAGACATGGCACGCTGCGCCTGCCCTTCGATCCGCAAAGCAGGATCGAGCGTCGCCTCGCTGCCGACTCCGGCGATCATTTTCTCGTCGGGGTCATCGAAACCGGGGGCGTCCAAGAGATCGTCGCCCATGCGGGGCTCATGCCGTGCAAGAGACGCCGGGCCCATGTCGGCGAAGTGCTTTTGATCGTGCATGACGACCATGTCGGAAAGGGTTACGGCACGGCCATGTTCCGGGCGCTGCTCGATCTCGCAGATAACTGGCTAGGGCTGCGCCGACTGGAGCTCGACGTGAACACCGACAACCACGCCGCCATCCGGCTCTACGCGCGGCATGGTTTCGAGGTCGAGGGGACGCGACGGCACGACGTCCTGCGGGCCGGCGTGCTGATCGACTCGCATATCATGGGTCGATTGAAGGCGGCCCCTGAACCGGACCGCTCGGGTCGATAACTCCAGAGGGCCTTGGCCCTGCAAGGCACCCGGGATGAAACCTGTCTAGCTGAAACTCCGCCCAACGCCGATCGCATGGGCTCCCGGATGAAACGGTCGAGGCCGCCGACATCCGGCATTAAACAAGGGCATCGCCGCGCGGCGATGCCCTCCGCGCTTACTTCAGGTCGCTCGGCAGCAGGGCCTCGGGCATGTTCTGGTAGCTCACCGGGCGCAGCCAGCGACGGATCGCCAGCGTGCCGACCGAGGTGGCGCCGAAATTGGTCGAAGCCGGGTATGGCCCGCCATGCACCATCGCGTCGGCCACCTCGACCCCGGTGGGATAGCCGTTGACGAGGATCCGGCCCGCCTTGCGCTCCAGCACCGGCATCAGCGTCCGGGCCAGATCGGTGTCGGCCTCTTCCATCTGGAGCGTCGCGGTGAGCTGGCCGTGCAGACCGGCGGCGGCACGGGTCATGTCGGCGGCGTCCGGCACTCGCACCACGATGCCCAGAGGCCCGAACACCTCGTCGGCGAGGTCCTCGTTCGCCTCCCAGGCGGCGAGGTCGGTCTCGATCAGCCACGGCGTGGCGTTGCGCCCCTCGCAGGCTTGGCCGAAGCTCTTCGTCGCGGCCCGGGCCATGCGCTCCGCGCCCTCATGAAAGGCTTTCGCGATGCCGTCGGTCAGCATCACCTGCGGCGCGCCCGCGCCCATCGCCTCGGTGGCGGCCGCGACCATCGCCTCGGCCGTCTCGCCCTCGGTCACGAAGACGACGCCGGGATTGGTGCAGAACTGCCCGGCGCCCATCGTCAGAGAGGCGGCCCAGTCGCGGCCGATCTGGTCGGCGCGGGCATCCATCGCCGCGGGCAGGCAGAAGACCGGGTTGATCGAGCCCAGCTCGCCAAAGAAGGGGATCGGCTCGGGCCGCGCGGCGCACAGATCAAAGAGCGCGCGCCCGCCCTTGAGCGAGCCGGTGAAGCCCACCGCCTTGATCAGCGGGTGCTCGACCAACGCCCGCCCGACCTCGAGCCCGCCATCATGCACCATCGAGAAGACGCCGCCCGGAATGCCGGAAGCCGCGACGGCCGCGGTGATGGCCTCGGCCACGATCTGCGAGGTGCCGGGATGGCCGGGATGGCCCTTCACGACGACAGGGCAGCCGGCGGCCAGCGCCGAGGCGGTGTCGCCCCCCGCCACCGAAAAGGCGAGCGGGAAGTTCGAGGCGCCGAACACGGCCACCGGGCCCACGGGGCGCTGGATCATCCGCAGGTCGGGACGCGGCAGCGGCGCCCGGTCGGGCAGCGCTGTGTCGTGCCGGCGGTTGAGGTAGTCGCCCTTGCGGATATGCTCCGCGAACAGCCGCAGCTGGCCACAGGTGCGACCGCGCTCGCCGGTCAGCCGGGCCTCGGGGAGGCCGGTCTCGGCGGCACCGATGGCGGTGATCTCGCCGCCGCGCACCTCGATTTCTTCGGCAATCTTCTCCAGAAGTGCGGCGCGTTCCTCGCGCGTGGTGGCGGCGAAGGCGGCAAAGGCGTCCTCGGCCGCGCGCACCGCGCGGTCGATCAGTTCGGGCGTTCCCTTGGGATAATCGCGCGGCGCGCCCTCGGCCGGGGCAGAGGCGAAGCTGTCGCCGCCCGTGACGGTGTCACCCGCGATGAGATGGGCTCCGGTCATGTCTTCTCCTTGTCGAATTCGAACGGGGCGGTGGTCACCCGCCGCCCGAGCGTCATGGCATCGGCCACGTGGATCATCGGCACGAGGTCGACATCGCTCTGGCCGCGCGCGACCAGATCCGCCATGCGGGCGTAAAGCGACGGGTATTCGCCGGGGTGGTCAGCCAGATCTTCGGCCACGCCATCGACCTCGAGCCGCGCGCCGCCGTCGCGCAGCGCCAGCGACCCCTTGCTGGTCTCGATCTCGATGTCCCATGTCTGCGGGCCTTCCTGCCGCCAGTCGAAGACGGCGCAGACATTGCCGGTGAAGTCGAGACGGGCCGCGATCGGCGTGTCGCGGTTCTCGGGGAACTCCAGCTCGGCGGCGACGAGATGCACCGGTTCGGGCAGGATCTCGGTCAGGATCGACAGCGCGTTGATGCCCGGATCCATCACCCCCATGCCGCCCGGCTCGAACACCCAGTCCTGGCCCGGATGCCACTTGCGGACATCCTCCTTCCAGGTGATGCGCACGCCCCGCACCACCCGCTCGACCAGCCGCGATTTCGCCACCGCGACGGCCGCCGCCATGCGGCTGTGCCAACTGGCAAAGAGCGTGACGCCCTGTTTCTCGGCGAGCCGCTGCAGAGCCTGCACCTCGGCCAGCGTCTGACCGGGCGGCTTTTCCAGCATCACGTGTCGCCGCGCCATCAGCGCCTTGCGGGCATAGTCGAAGCGCGGCTGCGGCGGCAGGCAGAGCGAGATCACATCGATATCGGGACGCGCCGCGAGGAAGGTGTCGAAATCGCGATGCGCCTCGGCCCCCTCGACCGTGCCGGAGCGGCTCACCGTCGCGGCGAGGTCCCACTCGGAGCTGGCCTGCAGGGCCGGCACGTGCTGGTCGCGGGCGATCTTGCCGATGCCGACGAGGGCGATCTTGCGGGGCGGGTTCGCGTAGCTCATCAATGGCTCTCCCTGCCGACGGCGTTGCCGCGGCATCCGACGAGAAAATCGAAATCCGCCCCGGTCTCGGGCCCCATCACCCGCTCGTGGTAGAGGCTGGCATAGCCCGAGGCCGGGGCTTGCGTGTGCGGTGTCCAATCCGCGAGACGCGCCGCCAGTTCCTCGTCGGAGATGTCGAGATGCAGCCGCCGCGCCGCCACGTCCAGCTCGATCATGTCGCCCGAGCGCACCACGGCGAGCGGTCCGCCGCGCGCCGCTTCGGGCGAGGTGTGCAGCACCACCGTGCCATAGGCCGTGCCCGACATCCGCGCGTCCGAGATCCGCACCATGTCGGTGATCCCCTTGCGCAGGATCTTCGGCGGCAGGCCCATGTTGCCGACCTCGGCCATGCCCGGATAGCCGCGCGGGCCGCAATTCTTCAGCACCATCACGCAGGTCTCGTCGATGTCGAGGTCCTCGTCCCCGATCCGCGCCTTGTAGTCATCGATGTCCTCGAACACGACCGCCCTGCCCCGGTGCCGCATCAGCGACGGCGTGGCGGCCGAGGGCTTCAGTACCGCCCCCAGCGGCGCGAGGTTGCCCTTCAGCACCGCGATGCCGCCGGATTTCGCGAGCGCCTTCTCCACCGGCAGGATCACGTCCTCGTTCCAGTTGCGCACCTCGCGCACCTCGTCCCAGATCGTGCCGCCCGACACGGTCAGCGCCTCGCGGTGCAAGAGCCCGGCCTCGCCAAGCCGCTTGATGACGACCGGCAGGCCGCCGGCGTAGAAGAACTCCTCCATCAGGTGCTTGCCCGAGGGCATCAGGTTCACCACCGTCGGCACGTCGCGGCCGCAGCGGTCCCAATCGTCCAAGGTGAGGTCGATGCCGACGCGCCCGGCCACCGCGAGGAGGTGGATCACCGCGTTGGTCGAGCCGCCGATCGCGGCGTTGGTGCGGATCGCGTTTTCGAATGCGGGTTTGGTCATGATGTCCGAAGGCTTGAGATCGTCCTTGACCATGTCGACGATGCGCCGCCCCGTCAGATGCGCCATGACGCGGCGGCGCGCATCCACTGCCGGGATCGCGGCGTTGCCCGACAGGGCCATGCCGAGCGCCTCGGCCATCGACGCCATGGTCGAGGCCGTGCCCATGGTGTTGCACGAGCCGGGCGAGCGCGACATCGAGGCCTCGGCCTCGACGAATTCCTCCTCTGTCATCTCGCCCGCCTTCACCGCCTCGGAGAACCGCCACAGATGCGTGCCGGAGCCGACCTTCTCGCCCCGGAAATGGCCGTTGAGCATCGGCCCGCCCGAGACGAGAATCGCCGGAAGATCGACCGAGGCCGCGCCCATCAGCAGTGCCGGCGTGGTCTTGTCGCAACCCGCGAGAAGCACCACGCCGTCCATGCATTTGCCGCGGATCGCCTCCTCGACATCCATGGCGCAGAGGTTGCGATACATCATCGCCGTGGGGCGCAGGGTGGACTCCGACGGGCTAAACACCGGGAACTCGACCGGCAGCCCGCCCGCCTCGTAGACGCCGAACTTCACACGCTCCGCGAGATCGCGCAGATGCGCGTTGCAGGGCGTCAACTCGGACCATGTGTTACAGATGCCGATCACGGGCCGCCCATCGAACAGGTCCGCGGGCAGGCCTTGGTTCTTCATCCAGCTGCGGTGATAGATCGCGTCCTTGGACGAGCCGCCGAACCATTCCTGCGAACGCAGTTTCCGGGGCCAGGGGGCGGGGGTGAAGCTCATGGGGGGCCTTTCAGAGCGGGGTGACGCGCGCCATGCCCGCATCGGGGGCCTTGGCGAGCGGGTTGATGAGCGGCAGGCCGAAGGGCGCGGCCTCGATTTCAAACACGTCGCCTACCTGCGTGCGGATGCCGTCGCCGAAACTCAGCGTCGCGGTGCCGAACATGTGGACGTGCAGATCGCCGGGCTGGCGGAAGATGCCGTATTTGAAGTGGTGGTGTTCGAGGTTGGCGAAGCTGTGCGACATGTTCGCCTCGCCCGAGACGAAGGGCTTTTCCCAGATCACCGCGCCGTCGCGGCGGATCCGACTGCTGCCGGCGATGTCGCGCGGCAGCTCGCCGACGAGGATCTCGGGGCCGAAGCTCGCCGGGCGCAGCTTCGAATGCGCCAGCCACAGGTAATTGACGCGCTCGGTCACATGGTCCGAAAACTCGTTGGCCAGCGCCCAACCAAGCCGCTTCGGCTGGCCGTCCGGGCCGACCAAGTAGATGCCGGCGATCTCGGGTTCCTCGCCGCCATCTTCGGCGAAGCTGGGCGAGGCCAGCGGAGCGCCCGGCGCCACCGCGGAATGGCCGGTGCCCTTGTAGAACCATTCCGGCTGCGCGCCGATGCCGCCCCCCGCGGGCTTGCCTCCCTCGATCCCCATGCGGAACATCTTCATGCTGTCGGTCATGGTCTCGGGATCGGCCTCGGCATGCATGGCATCGCGCGTCGCCGCCGAGCCCAGATGCGTGAGCCCGGTGCCGGTGAGATGCATGTGGCCCGGATCGGGGTGCTGGATCGGCAGCATGAGCCGGCCCTCGGCGGCAAGCCCGGCAAGATCGACCGCCGGACCCAGCCCCCGCGCGGCAATCACCTCGGCGATGCCGCGCCCGGTCTCGATCGCCTCCCAAGCCAGCGCGTAGGTCGAGGCCGCGCCTTGCACGATCGCCGCCTCGCTGCCCTCGCGGGCCACCACCGCGCCCCCCTCATCCGTCCTTACCTGCGACAGCAGCATGCCAGCCCCCTCCCGGTTCGGGGCCAACTTGCCAATGGCAGTGATATCGAACAAATAATGCTTCCTGATGGGAACATACCAAAACCGTGATGAATCGGCGGACCGGCTGCTGCGGCGCGGGCTGAAGCTCGGGCACCTGCAGCTTCTGGCGTTCCTGGAGCGGGGCTGTCAGCTTGGAATGGCCGCAGAGGCGCTCGGCATCGCCCAGCCCGCCGCATCCCGGCTGCTGTCGGAAGCCGAGCGCATTGCCGGTTGCCCGCTGCGGCGGCGCGACGGGCGCGGGATCCAGCTGACGGCCGAGGGCGTCGCGCTGGCCCGGCGCGCGGGGCGGGTGATCGGCGAGCTCAACGACGCCGAGCGCGAGCTATCGGAGATCGCCGCCGGCCTCTCAGGCGAAGTGCGCATCGGCGCCGTCACCGGCCCTGCGATGGACCGGGTGCTGCCGGCGCTGCGCAATGCGCGCCTGTCGATGCCGAAGCTGCGGATCCAGGTCGAGGTGGGCAATTCCGGCGAATTGGCCGAGGCGCTGCTCGATGGCAGGCTCGACCTCGCCCTCGCCCGGCTGCCCGACGACCGCTCGGCCACGCTGTTCGACGTCACGCCGCTCAGCGACGAGCCGGTCGCGCTGGTGGTACGGCCCGGCCACCGGCTGCTGTCGATGCCGGAGCTCGCGCCCGCCGACCTCCTCGACTACGACTGGATCCTGCCGGCGCGTGGCACGATCCTTCACGATACGGTACAGGACCGGCTGGAGCGGCTCGGCCTGCCCGCGCCGCGGGTCGGCGTCACCACCTCCTCGTTTCTCCTGACGCTGGCGCTGGTGCAGCGCAGCAACGCCGTGGCGCCGCTGGCGCGGGCGGTGGCGTCGCGTTTCGCGGGCGGGGCCTGCGCGATCCTGCCGATCGATCTTGGCATCTCGGTGCTGCCCTACGGGCTGATGACCCGGGCCGGAGCGGCGCTGCCCCGGGCGGCGCAACGCATGGCCGAGCTACTGGTGCAGGCGGTACCGGACGCGCCCGGCCTCGACTAGCGCCACATTCGCGAGCGGCCTTTTCCGACCATTATGGCAGCCGGGCGGCAACGGCCGGATTTCGGCCACCCCCGACGGACAGGTTTCGCGCACAATCCCGACCTCCACACAGGAACCGGATCGCGAGCCGCGCCGGAATGCGGCCCTCTTGCGGCCCGGCCACGGCATCGCCATGCCGTTGTCCGCAACCCGCCACACTGCGTGCCTAGATGCAGAGGGAAACCCACCCCCATGAGGTCTTTGCAGAATGCATCGAAACCCCGGCTTCCGACTGCCCAGCCTGTCCACCGCCCTCTTCGCCTTTGTCACCTTCTTTGCCCTCGTCGGATTCGCGGCCATGGCGCTGCTCGCTGAGCGTCGCCTCGAATCCGTCGAAAGCAGGGTGCAGTCCGAATCTGTCTATCTGCGGGGCGAGGCGCTGCGAATGAACTTCGCCAAGGCGCTCGGCCGGGAATGGAATTCGGTCAAGGCCGTGGCGGGAACGCTGCGGATGCAATCGATCGACGCCGCGCGGCCGCGACTGACCGCCATCTCGCGCATCTCGGATTCGATCGCTTGGGCCGGTATCGCGGATGCGAGCGGAAAGCTGGTCGCCTCGTCGCGGCCGCTTCTCGAGGGGCAGGACGTGTCCGGATCGCTGTGGTTCCGGCGCGGGCTGGGGGGCAACTTCATCGGCGCGGCGGAAACCGACGACCGGCTGGCGCGGCTGGTCCCGGCCGAGACCGATGGGCCCGTGCAATATCTCGACCTCTCCGTCGCCATCCACGACGATGAGGGGCGCGCCGAGGGCGTGCTGGTCTACCGGCTCAACGTGGCCTGGGTCCAGAACTACCTCGTCGAGAGCGCCGAAGTCCTCGATCTCGACCTGTTCATGGTCGACGGGCGCGGGCGGGTGCTGTTCGAACATACCGAGGAATTCGACCAGCCGCTGTCGCCGCGGGCGCGACAGGTCGTGGCCTCGGGCCAGCAGGGCACCTTCCGGGTCGCCCAGGACGCGGATCACGACGCCTTCCTGGCGCTGCTGCCCAAGGTGGTGACCGGCGAGATGGCCTCGCTCGATTGGCGGCTGGTGGCGCAGGTGCCGACCCGGATCGCCGGTTTCGGCCTCGGCAGCTTCGTGCTCTCGGCCGATATCCTGTGGCTGCTCCTAGGCTTCGGCACGGCGCTGCTTTTGGGCACGGCATTGTTCAGCCGGTATTTCCTGCGGCCGCTGCGGGTGCTCTCGCGCGAGGCGCAGGCCATCGCCGAGGGCCGCGATACCTATCCGGCCGAGCAGCACAGCAGCCGCGAGGCGGAAACCCTCGCCAGCGCCATCGTCCGGATTCAGAGGGCCTGATCGTCGCCGATAGGTGACGCCGCGCCGCGGATCGGCGCGGCGACGCACCGTCGCGATTGTCCTCTGCCTCCGGCTTCGAAAGACCCCTCCGAAATATCGGCAACACGACTGGCCAGGATCACCGCCGATCCGGCCGGGTCGCCATCGACAAGGATGCCCCCCCATGCGCCTCACCCGCCTCGTTTTGGGCCTGATCCTGATCCTCATCTCGATCTGGGTGATCCTCGGAGAACAGCTCGGCGGCACCAGCGCCAACGCCATGGTCAACGCTCGGCTGGCGACGCTGCGCAGCCCGATCGCCGGCACCGTCACGATGCCCGATCTCGCCCTCGGCGCAACGATCCGGCCCGGCGAGGAGCTGGCCTCTGTGAACGACCCGCATGTCGACCGGATTCGGCTGAACGATCTGGTGCTGGAATGGCAATACGCGCAGGCCGAGCGCGACCGGCTGCGCGAGGTGATCGACGAGACGGCGCAGGCGATCGAGACGCTCTCCGTGCGCGCCGCCCGCTTCGGCCGCGGCAAGACCCGCGAGGTCGAGATCCGCCTCGCCCATGCGCGCGCCCGCCTCGCCCTGCTCGAACGCGAGGCGAATGACGGCGCGGCGCGCGTCGCCGCGCTGGAGCCCGAGTTGCCGCAGGAGCCGCAGGGCGCGGGCACAGGGTCGGAGGCCACCACCGACGCCGCGCCCGAGATCCTCCTGCCCGATCTGCCCACCGATCTCGCCATCGCGCTGGAACATGCGCGCGAGGAGGTGGGCGTGCTGCAATCGGCGCTTTCGGCGGCGCGCGACGGCGTGTTCCTCGTCGACGGAGTCAATGACAGCCCCTTCGCGAGCCAGCGGCTGGCCGAGCTTCGGGCTCGGAACGACGGCTTTGAGGCGGCCTATCGCGCGCAGGTCCGGCAGGTGCGCGCGCTCGCCTCGCGCATCACCGAGGAGCGGGTCAGCGTCAACCGGCTCGGCGAGGCCCCCCTCGCCGCGGGCTTCGAGGGCCGCCTGTGGGAGGTGCTGGCGCATGACGGCGAGAACCTGCAGCGCGGCGAGCCGGTGCTGCGGCTGCTGAACTGCGAGAGCCTGATCGTCACCGGCTCGGTCAGCGAGAGCGTGTTCAACGCGCTGCGGCCGGGCGATGGCGCGCGGTTCCGGCTCTCGGGGTCGGGCGAGGTGTTCGAGGGCACCGTCGAACGGCTCGCGGGGGCGGGCGCGGCCTCGCTCTACGACACGCTCGCGGTGGCGGCGGGGCGCGAGCATCTGGAGCGCTATGACGTGGCCGTCAGCGTGCCGGGGCTGCGCGATCTCGACGGCGGCGCCTGCCCGGTCGGCCGCACCGGCCGGCTGTTCTTCGAGAACCGGCCGCTCGACTGGCTGCGCGGCCTGCTATGATGGCACCGCATGCCTGGCTGAGCGAGGCGCAGTCGAGCCTGGCGCTGATGCTGCTGAGTTACGGCATGGTGCTGCTGCTGCCCTTCTGGGTCGATCCGCGGCGCACATGGCATCGGTCGCTGATGCTCGGGGCCATGATCGCGCTGGCGCTGCGCTATATCTGGTGGCGCGGCGCGGCGACGCTGGCCCCGGTCGGCCTCGACCTCGATTTCGCGGCCAGCCTGACGCTCTACCTGCTCGAGGTCATCGCCATGCTCGGCTCGGTCAACGCCGCCGTGATGCTGTCGCGCCGCCTCGACCGGCACCGCGAGGCCACCGCCAATGCCACGTGGTGGGGCCGCCGCGCGCCCAAGGTGGCGCTGATGATCGCCACCTACAACGAGGATCGCGAGATCCTCGAACGCTCGATCGTCGGCGCGCTCTCGGTCGACTGGCCCGATGCCGAGGTCATGGTGCTCGACGATGGCAAGCGCGACTGGCTCCGGGCGTTCTGCGCCGCGCACGGGGTGCGGCACGTCACCCGCCCCGACAACGCCCATGCCAAGGCCGGCAACATCAACCACGCGCTCGACCTGCTCGCCAAGGAAGACCGGCCGCCGGACTTTGTGGCGATCCTCGACGCCGATTTCGTGCCGCATCGCAACTTCCTGCGCCGCGCCGTGGCGCTGTTCCACGACTCCACGGTCGGGCTGGTGCAGACGCCGCAGCACTTCTTCAACGCCGACCCGATCCAGCACAATCTCGGCCTCGCGCGTTCCTATCCCGACGAGCAGCGCTTCTTCTTCGATCACGTGCAATCCTCGCGCGACGCTTGGGGCATCGCGATCTGCTGCGGCACCTCCTCAGTGATGCGCTGGAGCGCGTTGCGCGAGATCGGCGGCTTTCCGACCGACAGCATCACCGAGGACTACCTGCTCAGCCTGACGCTGCAGGAGCGCGGCATCCGCACCGTCTATCTGAACGAGCCGCTGACCGAGGGGCTCGCGCCGGAGGGGGTGGGCGAATACATCACCCAGCGCGCCCGCTGGTGTCTCGGGCTGATGCAGATCGCGCGCGGCCGGCTCGGGCCCTTTTCGCGGAACGGGCTGCGGCTGCGCGACCGCTGGAGCGTGATCGACACCATGCTCTACTGGATCGGCAGCTTTCCGTTCCGCATCGCCGGGCTTAGCTTTCCCCTGCTCTACTGGTATTTCGGCGTGATCGTCGTCGATGCGGAGGTGGCCGAGGTCCTGTCCTATTTCGGGGTCTACTACGTCTGGTCGCTCGGGGTGCTGAACATCCTGTCGCGCGGGACGGTCGTGCCGGTGCTGCACGACGTGAGCCAGATCGTCGGCGCGATCCCGATCACCCGCGCCGCGCTGCATGGGCTGCTGCGCCCCAAGGGGCACAAGTTCAAGGTCACCGCCAAGGGCGGCGACCGCAGCCGCATCGTGGTGCAATGGCGGCTGATGATGCCGTTCCTCGTGCTGCTTGTGTTGACGCTGGTCGGGCTGATGCTCGGCAGCGCTTTCGACGGGCTGAACCGGGCCGAGGCCGGCGACGGCATGCGGGTGGTGCTGTTCTGGACCATCTACAACATCTTCGTGCTGGCGCTGACGGTGATCGCCTGCATCGAGCTGCCGCGCCACGAGCGCCATGTCGCGGACCGGCCCGAGCGGGTGATCTTCGCGGCGGGCGAACGGCCGCAGCGACTCTGGCTCGCATCGCTCACCCGCGACACGGCGCGGATCCGCGGTGTCGTCTACACGCCCGGCACCCGCGGCGTGCTGCGCATCCCCGGTGTCGGCGACATGCGCGCCACCGTGATCGCCGCCACGCCCGACGGCGCGAGGCTGCATCTGTGGCCCGAGGACGAGGTGCACACCGCGCTGCTGCGCCGGTTCTACACCGAGGGCGCCGCGCCGGGCGTGGTCGATGTCAGGATCGGCCGGCTCATCGGCGACATCGCGCGGCGACTGAGCTTCAGCAGCCGGGATTAAACCCTTCCGCAGACCGCCACTCCCCCAGACCCAAGGACATTCCATGCATTGCACCCTCCGCCGCACCGCCCTCTCTTTGCTGCTCGGCTGCGGCCTGGCCCCCTTCGCGGCCCATGCCGACGGCGAATACCTGCAGCTCGATCTCGGTCCCGAGGACCGTACCGCGGTGGTGAGCTTCGAGCGGAGCGGCGTCTCCGCTGGGGCGCTCTGGTCGCGCTATACCGATGGGGGCGCCGTGGCCTTCTCGCTCACCGGATCGCGGCAGGTGACGCCTTGGGGCCGCCCGGTGACGCTGCGCCTCGGCCCGACGCTGCGCTTCGACGACGGTGCCTCGATCGGCGCCAAGCTGGTGGCCGAAAGCTACACCTCCACCGGCTGGGGCGGCGTCTTCGCGATCGGCGAGATCAACAGCATCGACTGGTCCTATTTCTCGATGCTCGAGGCCACCCACCAGACGAGCGGCCTCGGCTTGGCGCTGGTGCTGACCGGCGACGACACCGGCTATGCCGAACAGAGCCTCGTGGCGAGCAAGCGGCTCGGTGGGTCGGACTGGCGGCTGCGGATGGGGTATGGATTCGACGCGCGGGAGATCTTCGTGGGCGTGGCGCTGAACACGTTCTGAGGGGCGGCCCTGCCGAGGCCGCACGGGCATGAGCATGCTGCATGACAGACCTGTTCAATCGGCAGGGCGAATCCCGTGACAGGGCGATCGCACGGGACTATGTGCCCGGCTCCAGCCACCTGATTTCGCAAAGGATCACGCCCGTGTCCGCCACCGTCACCGCCACCCCCGTTCTCACTGCCGCGCCCGCCGGTTTCGTCGCGCGCCTGCGCACCGCGCTGCGCGGCTGGTTCGCCCGGAGGCAGACGGTCTGCGACCTTGCGCTGCTCTCGGACGAGGATCTCGCGCATCTCGGGATTTCGAGCCGGGAGATCCGCGACATCCGCCGCATCGCCCGTTTCGAGGCGCCCTTCACGCCGCGCCCCGCCGAACCGATCATGCCCCGGACCTCGCCGCTGGGCCTCCTGACCTCGGCCGCGCTGCGCCACTGAGATCAAGGCCCGACCTGATACCGGCGCTCGCGACCCGTTCGCGGGCGCCGCTTGATTCCCGGGCGACATCCGGCCCGTTCAGATAAGCCCGCGCATCTGCGCCGCATGCACCGCCTCGGCGGTGGTGCGCGCGCCCAGCGACAGCCGGGCCGATTTCAGCCGCGCCTTCAAGGCGCTCTCGCTGATCCCGATGATCGCCGCCGCCCGCGTGTGACGCTCGCCCTCGGCCATGAGCCGCAACGCCTCGCGCTGCGCATCGGTGAGGCTGACCGTACCCGGGGGGCCGTCATGCAGCCGCATGATCACCTCGAGCGCGCGCTGTCCCTCGGCATCCGTAAAGGGGCGGTCGTGTCTGGCCAGCCCGCAGAACGAGCGCGTCTCGGCGTTTCCGGTCGCCACGGTCATGCCATGCAGGAGGCCATGCGCCCGGGCATCCGCGATGACGCCGCTATGGTCGCGGCTCACCAGATCGGCCCAGTGCACCACCCCGTCATGACCCAGGGCCCAGCCGATCGCCGGATCGCGCAGGAAGTAGGATTTGCGCTCGTAGGTATCGCGCCATTCCGGGCGCAGGCAGTTCTCGACATGGGTGGCCCGGCCGCGGCTGACCCGGAGCACCGCCGAGAACCCCGCCGGGGCCAGCTGGGCAAGTTCGAAGAAGTCGTGCGGGGCATAGCTGTGCAACAGCATCGTCATTGGCAAAAAAGCCCTCCGAAAGGGAAAAATCGGTACGCTACCGGACATACACTCTCCGGTTGAGTTCTAGCAAAGGCTAGGCCGAACGAAGTAGCAAGTTACGATCCTAACACAACCAAATACACGTTTTACGTGTGTTTCCCAATTGCAATCTCCCCTAGGAGGAACAAAGACGGCTCGAAAGAGGCGACCTGCTCTACCGAATGGGGCGGCACCTATCACACCGGTTAGGTTTCGCACGTAGCAGGAACAGCTAAATATGGCAGGTATTATAAGGCGATCCATCGGGCGATGCTGCGAGCCAAGGACGTTAGTCCCGGAGCAGGTGCCTCCCCTTCCGGCGGATCCAAACGAGGACACGAGCAGACCATGATCCAGCCGCAAACATCGCTCGTCTATTTTCGCCACCGCGATCTCGCCGAATGGTATGAAATTGTGCAGATGCAGACCGTGGGCGAAGCGGGGATCGCGCGTCGCAGGGCGCTGATCGGCGCGTTGGATGATTCGGACATCTCCGAATGCCGCGATGCCGACCTGCTCCGCGCCGTCGCCGATCTTCTGAGCCATGCCCATCACCGCGGCGATGCGGTCTCGACCGATCTGCTCCGTTGCCTGCCGCAGCCGCGCCGCGCGCGCTTCGCCGCCGCCGCCGAGGCACAGGTTGCGCAGCTCTATCTCAGCGCCCCCGATCTTGACGACGATCTCGCGCTGCTGCTGGACTGGGCCCAGGCGAGCTGATCGAGGCACGTCGCAGCTCTCACCCAATCTAAGGGCTGGAGCCCCTTGTCGCCCCAAGGCGACTTGGAGGCGCGGATGGACAAAGCCGGGCGCCGGTCCCGTACCGTTCGAAGCCGAAAAGCCCCCGCATGGCGGCTGTGACAGCCCGAGCGGCCGTGCAGCCTTCGGCAGACCGCTCGCCCCGCGCAGAAAGGCGCTTGCCTCGCGCCGCTCTGGCCACACCCTTTGCTGCCTACGCAACAGGGGAGAACCACATGGCCGATCGCATCCTTTTCATTACCGGTGCGTCCTCCGGCATCGGGGCCGCCACCGCCCGCGCCGCCGTGGCGGCGGGCTGGCATGTCGGGCTGATGGCGCGCAGCGAGGACAAGCTCGCGGCCTTGGCCGAGGAGTTGGGCGACCGCGCGCTCGCGCTTCCGGGCGACGCCACCGATCTGGGCGCGCAGGAGGCGGCAGTGGCCAAGCTGGTCGCCGCGAAGGGCGGGCTCGACGCCGCCTTCGCCAATGCCGGGACCGGGCTCGACACGCCGGGTACCGAGGCCGGCGATCCCGAGGAATGGCGCGCGATGATCGATCTCAACATCATGGCGCTGCTCTACACCGCGCGCGTCGCGCTGCCGGAGCTGAAGAAGCGGCGGGGGCATCTGGTGCTGACCGGATCGGCGGCCGGCAAGCGGCACATCGCCGGATCGATCTACGGCGCGACCAAGTGGTTCGTGCACGGCTATGCCGGCAATATGAGCGAGGAGATGCGCGAATGGGGCGGCCGCTGCACGGTGATCGCGCCGGGCATGGTCGACACGCCGTTCTTTTCGGAGCCCAAGCCCGGCAAGATCCGTCCCGAGGATATCGCCCGCGCGGTGGTCTTCGCGCTCGACCAGTCCGAGACCGCCGACCTGCGCGAGATGTTCATCATGCCGACGGGCTAGCCCAGCTCGCCCTCGGCCTCGGCCAGCTGCTCGATGGTGTAGTAATCCGAGCCGTGCGACAGGATGCAGCTCACCCCGTCGGGATTGGTCAACAGCACCGTGAAGCTGCCGCTTTCGGGGTTCGACCAGACCTCGAGCATCGCCATGGCGCTGGCTTGCAGGCCAGCCCCGGCAAGGCTCTCGGCATAGCCTTCTTTCAGCCGCTCGACGATATGGTCGCGGGGCGCGCAGCCCTGCGCCAGCGCCGGCGGCGCGGTCGCCGCCATACCGAACAGAAGTCCCGTGGTCAGCAGTCTCTTGAACATTTTCGTCTCCTCCTCCGCAGGAGGACGGATCGAGGAGGAGATGCTGCGGAGACCATAGCCCCCTCCCCCCATATGTGGGGCCGGGAGCCGTCGCGTCAAAACGCGGGGGCATCAACAGATGCTGATGCCCCCGGCCGAAACCCGATCCCGTCCACGGGGGTTATCTTGTCCTGCGACGGTCGGCGGGACGGCGCGACAGCTCATTGCAGCATGATCTCTCCGGTGAAGTTGTTGGTGTAGTCCGCCCCTTCGCCGCCGGCATCGAAACTGCCCGAGCCGCTGGCCTGCTGCCACTTGCCGGTGCCACCGGCGATCTCCCAATCGCCCGTGGTACGGCCCTCCTCGCTCATGCCGGTAACGGTCCAGCGCATGACGGCCATGTCACCGTCGGCGTCGGTGTAGAGGCAATTTCCGCTGCCCTCGGCTGCGCCGTCGATCATCGACACCGCGCCGAAGCAGGGGCCCGTCAGACTCGCCATCGGATGCGTCTCGTCACCCATGTCGAGGCGTTCGTACTGGGTGTTGGCATGGACGACCATCATGCTTTCGCCCGCTTCCATCACCTCGGAGCTGGCGGTGCCGTAGCCGGTCCCGGAAGCGTCATAGGTCTCGGCCAGGCCCATGCCGGCCGGTAGCGTCATCGCCGCCGCAACGGCCGCGATCATGTAACGGTTGGACATCTCGTAACCTCCCACTCGGCGGCCCGGATGGCGGGCCGACCCCCCCAATCTATCATGGGCGCCATAGTTGACGTAGCGGAAACGTGAAATGGCGGCGTCCCCAGCGAGGGACGCCGCCATTTTCGGGCCGCCTGCGCGGCCGAGGGAGCGCCGCGCTCAGATGGCGCGGGCAGCCTCGAGCGCGATGCGCTGGATGTCGCCGCGGCCGATGCCCAGATCGGCGAGATCGCGGTCGGTCAGCATGCCGAGCTCGCGCTGGGTCTGGCGGTAGGCGCGGTTGCGCGCGAACGCCGTCTTGATCCGCGCGGTGATCGCGGTGAGGCCCCAGGCTTCGCTGTTGTTGGTGGTGCGCTGGTCGATGGTGGCGTAGCTCATGTCAGTATCCTTGATCGTCGGGTCCGTGCGGCCCTTGTCGCGGGCCTGATCGATGCGGCGCCCATCGCCGCCTCGTTGACCCCTAATTGGTAGCGTTAACGGCCGAGCACCACCCCGCTTCGCCGTAACCCCGCCATGCAGCCACTGCATGCGCCGATCAGCGCCCGCCGGTCCAGTCCAGCACCACCTTGCCCGATGAGCCCGAGCGCATCGCGTCGAACCCCGCGACGTAGTCATCGATCCCCATCCGGTGGGTGATGACGCCGCGCACGTCGAGCCCGTTTTCCAGCATCGCGATCATCTTGTACCAGGTCTCGAAGATCTCGCGGCCATAGACGCCCTTGATGGTGATCGCCTTGAACACGATGCGCGACCAGTCGACCGGGCTTTTGCCCGGCGGGATGCCGAGCATGGCGATGCGTCCGCCCATCACCAGACGCTCGACCATCTGGTCGAGCGCGCGCTGGTTGCCCGACATCTCGAGCCCGATGTCGAATCCCTGCTTCATCCCAAGTCGCGGGACGACCTCGGCCAGATCCTCCTCGGCCACGTTGACCGGCACCACATCGGCCACCTGCGCGGCCAGCGCGAGGCGCTCGGGGTTAATGTCGGTGATCACCACGTGGCGCGCGCCGACATGCCGCGCCACCGCCGCCGCCATGATGCCGATCGGCCCGGCGCCGGTGATCAGCACGTCCTCGCCCACCAGATCGAAGGAGAGCGCGGTGTGCACGGCGTTGCCCAAGGGGTCGAGGATTGCGCCGATCTCGTCGTCGATGGCGTCGGGAAGCGGCACCACGTTGAAGGCCGGCAGCCGCAGGTACTCGGCGAAGGCGCCCTGCTCGTTGACGCCGATGCCGCGGGTTTCGGGGTCGAGGTGAAACTTGCCGGACCGGCTCTGGCGCGAATGCTTGCCGATCAGGTGCCCCTCGCCCGAGCAGCGCTGGCCGATCTCCAGATCGGTCACGTTGCGACCCAGCTCGACGATCTCGCCCGCGAATTCGTGCCCGGTCACCAGCGGCACCGGCACGGTATGCTGCGCCCACTCGTCCCAGTTCCAGATATGCACATCGGTGCCGCAGATGCCGGTCTTGTTGACCCGGATCAGCACGTCGTCGGGACCGATCTCGGGCACCGGCACGGTCTGGCGCCACAGCCCAGGCTCGGCCTTCGCCTTGACCAGTGCGGTCATGCCGTTGGGGCGGCTCATCCGATCACGCCCAGCTCGCGGCCCGCCTGCGCGAAGGCCGCGAGCGCCGCGTCGAGATCCTCGCGGGTGAGCGCGGCGTTCATCTGGGTGCGGATCCGGGCCTTGCCCTTGGGCACGACCGGGAAGAAGAAGGCCGAGACATAGACGCCTAACTCATCGAGGCGCGCGGCCATCTTCTGCGCCAGCTTGGCGTCGTGCAGCATCACCGGAATGATCGGGTGCTCGCCCGGCAGGATCTCGAAGCCGAGATCGGTCAGCCCCTTGCGCCAATATTCCGCGTTCTCGAACAGCTTGGCGCGCAGGTCGTCGCTCTGTTCAATCAGGTGCAGCGCCTCGAGCCCGGCGGCGCAGACCATCGGCGGCAGCGCATTCGAGAAGAGGTAGGGCCGGGCCCGCTGGCGCAGCAGATCGATCACAGGCTGCGGCCCGGCGATGTAGCCGCCGATCGCGCCGCCAAGCGCCTTGCCCAGCGTCCCGGTCAGCAGATCCGCCTTTACACCGAAATGCGCGGGCGTGCCGGCCCCTTTCGGCCCCATGAAGCCGGTGGCGTGGCAGTCATCGACCATCAGCAGCGCGTCGTAGCGGTCCGCAAGCGCCCGGATCTCGTCGAGCTTCGCGAGATAGCCGTCCATCGAGAACACGCCGTCGGTGGCGATCATCACGTGGCGCGCCCCGGCGTCGCGGGCCTCCCGAAGCTTGGCCTCGAGGTCCGCCATGTCGGAATTGGCGAAGCGGTAGCGCTTGGCCTTGCAGAGGCGAATGCCGTCGATGATCGAGGCGTGGTTCAGCGCGTCGGAGATCACCGCGTCCTCGGGGCCCAAGAGCGGCTCGAACAGCGCGCCATTGGCGTCAAAGCAGGCGGCGAAGAGGATCGTGTCGTCATGGCCGAGATAGGAGGCGAGGCGCTTCTCCAGCTTGCGGTGAAGATCCTGCGTGCCGCAGATGAAGCGCACCGAGGCCATGCCATAGCCGTGCCGGTCGAGCGACTCCTTGGCGGCGTGGATCAGGTCGGGATGATCGGCGAGGCCGAGATAGTTGTTGGCGCACAGGTTGATGACCTCGCGACCGTTCAGGTCCACGCGCCCGCCCTGCGGCGAGGTGATCTCGCGCTCGGTCTTCCACAGCCCCTCCTCGCGGATCTCCGAAAGGCGGGTCTCGATGTCTTGCAGAAAGCGGCTCATGGAGGCTCCTTTCAAGGGCACGGGCAGGCCACGACTCTATGCCCGCCCGCGCGGCTTGCAAGCTCTGCCGCCACGGCAGCGCTCAGCCGAGCGCCACCAGCCGGATCTCGCCATCCCATGTCGCGCCGAGCCGCTCGGCCGCCTGCCACGCCCGCAGCCCGGTCCGGCAGCACATCACGGCGCGGGCGCCGCCGGGCGGCCGCGGGCCATCGGGACCGAACGCGGTCACCGCGTGGCGGCGCGCGTGGCCGCAGGGCGGCGGGCCTTCCTCGGGGGCGCGCAGATCCACGACGAAATCATCGGCGGCGATGTCCCCCGGGGCGATGAAGCGCGGCGCCCGCGCGGGCTCGGCGGCGGCCGAAAAGCCGAAGCCGCCGAAGCGCCATCTCGCGGCGTCGAAGCTCGCGAGCCGCCCCAGCGGCGACGGCGCCATGCCTGAGAGCTCTGCCAGAGCCATCTGCGCCTGCAGCGCGCCGACGACGCCCACCACCGGCCCCAGCACCCCCTCCTCAGCGCAGGAGCCCATCCGCGCCGGAAGGTCTGGGAACACCGCCCGCAGGCTCGGCGCGCCGCCGCAGAACCCGCCCGCATAGCCTGACAGGCCGGTGACCGAGGCGCTGATCAGCGGCAGCCCCGCCGCGAGGCAGTGATCCGAGGCGACGTAGCTCGCGGCAAAGCTGTCGGCGCAGTCGATCACCAGATCGACGCCTTCGCACAAGGCCGCAACATTGCCGGGGTCAAAGCGCTCGACCAGCGGTTCCACCACCGTCTCGGGGTTGAGCGCGGACATGCGCCGGGCCGCGACCACCGCCTTGGGCCGGTCGATATCGACCATGCGAAACAGGGTCTGCCGGTGCAGGTTGCTCGCCTCGACCCGGTCCGGATCGACCAGCCGGACATAGCCGATACCCGCCCCGACCAGATATTGCAGCACCGGCGCCGCCAGCCCGCCCGCGCCGATCACCAGCGCATGGGCCTCGCGCAGCCGGGCCTGCGCCGCGCCTCCAAAGCCGGGCAGCGCGACCTGTCGCGCGTAGCGGTTCATCGTACGGCCCCGATCCAGTCGCGCACCCGGCCCTCCGGGTCGGCGTTCAACGTGATGTCGGTCACTACCGAAACGATGTCGGCTCCGGCGGCGAAGGCCTCGGGCGCCCGCGCGACGGAGAGCCCGCCGATCGCGACGAGGGGGATGTCGCCCAGGAGCCGCTTCCATTCGGTGAGCCGCTCCACCCCCTGCCGCTCCCATTTCATCTTCTTGAGGATCGTCGGCCAGACCGGTCCCAGAGCCACGTAATCGGGGTCGAGCGACAGCGCCCGCTCCAGCTCGGCCCGGTCATGGGTGCTGATCCCGAGCCGCAGCCCGGCGCGGCGGATCGCGGGCAGGTCGGCATGGTCGAGATCCTCTTGCCCCAGATGCAGCCAGTCGCAGCCCAGATCGATCGCCGCGCGCCAGTGGTCATTAACCACCAGCGTTGCGCCATGCACCGTGCAGAGGTCGCGGCCGCGCGCCAGCTGCGCGCGGATCTCGGTGTCGGCGCGATCCTTCAGCCGCAGTTGCACCAGCTTCACGCCAAGGGGCAGCATCCGCTCCAGCCACGAGACGTCGTCGAAGATCGGGTAGAACCGGTCGAGGCTCATGCGAGGAACGCCTTGCCGATCAGCGGTGTCGAGGGGGCGGCCATGTCACGCGGCTCCATCGCGCCCGCCTCAAATCCCAACCGCCCGGCCTCGACCGCGCGCGCAAACCCCTCGGCCATCGCAGCAGGGTCTTCGGCCTTCGCGACGGCGGTGTTCAGAAGCACCGCGTCATAGCCCATCTCCATCGCCTCGGCGGCCTGGCTCGGACGACCGAGCCCCGCATCGACCACCAGCGGCACGTCGGGGAACTGCGCCCGCAGGGCGCGTAGCCCGTAGCGGTTCGCAAGCCCCAGCCCGGTACCGATCGGCGCGCCCCAAGGCATCAGCACCTCGCAGCCGGCGTCGAGCAGCCTCTCCGCCAGCACCAGGTCCTCGGTGGTGTAGGGGAACACCTTGAAGCCCTCGGCGCACAGGATCGCCGCCGCCTCGACCAGGCCCCATGGGTCGGGCTGCAGCGTGTCGGCATGGCCGATCACCTCCAGCTTGATCCAGTCGGTGTCGAACAGCTCGCGCGCCATGCGCGCGGTGGTCACCGCCTCGCGGGCCGAATGGCAACCGGCGGTATTGGGCAGGAGCCGCACCCCCAGATCCCGCACCAGCGCCCAGAAATCCGCGCCCTCGCCCGCCGCTGCCTCGCGCCGCACCGACACGGTGGCGATACCCGCGCCGGACCGGCGGAACGCCTCCGACAGCACCTTCGGAGACGGGTATTGCGCCGTGCCGAGCATCAGCCGCGAGGCGACCGGCGTGCCGTAGAAGCTGACCATCTCAGCCTCCCTGCCGCGGCGCGACGATCTCGATCCGGTCGCCGGGCGCGATCGGCGTGGCGGCGCGGGCGCCGACCGGGACGAACTCCTCGTTCAGCGCCGTCGCCACCGTCTCGCCATCGCGCCCGAGCGCGGACAGCGCCTCGGCCAGGGTCGTGGCCGTCACCTCCTGCGGCGTGCCGTTAACCATGATCTTCATCGCAAACCTCCGGTTTGATGCCGTCGCAGATCCAGTCCGCCGCCATCCGCGCCATGCTGGGCGCAAGGAGAAAGCCGTGGCGGAACAGACCGTTGACATGGATGATCCCGCCACGCCGCCGGATGCGCGGCAGGTTGTCGGGAAAGGCGGGGCGCGCATCGGCGCCGATCTCGAGAATCTCGGCCTCGGCGAAGGCGGGGTGCAGCGCGTAGGCGGCGCTGAGCAGTTCGAGCGCGGCGCGCACCGTGGCGGGGCCGCGCCCCGCGCTCTCGATCTGCGTGGCGCCGAGCATGTAGATACCGCCGCCGCGCGGCACCACGTAAAGCGGATAGCGCGGGTGCAGCAACCGGATGGGCCGCGTCAGCGCCAGTTCCGGCGCCCGCAGCACCAGCATCTCGCCGCGCACGCCGCGCAGATCCGCCAGCACGTCGCGCGCGGCCAGCCCGCGGCAGTCGATCGCCGGCCCCATCGCGCGGCCCTCTCCGGTTTCGAAGGTGACGCCACGCTCGACGAGCCTCTGCCGCAACCCGGACAGGGTCGCGCGCGGGTCGAGATGCGCCTCCGCTTCGACATGCAGGCCGCGTCCGAAGCGCCCGGCGAGATCCGGCTCCAGCGCCGCGACCGCGTCGGCATCGAGCGACCGGCCCGGCACCCGGCGCGCGAAACGATCCAGCTCGGCCCGGTCGCGCCCCCGCGCCACCACCAGCGTGCCGCGCCGCATCACCTGCGCGCCCTGCGCCTGCCACCAATCGGCGGCCTCGCGGCCGAGCCGCACCACCGGTTCCTCCGCCGTCTCGCCCTCGCAATCGGGCGCGAGCATGCCGCCCGCCCACCATGAACAATGATGCGGGCCGGCGCCGTCCTGCCGGTCGATGACCCTGACCTGCCGGCCGCGTGCCGTGAGTTCGGCCGCCACGGCAAGGCCCATCACCCCGCCGCCGATGATGTCATGCGTCATCGCCGGCCCTCGTGGAAATGATCCACCGGGCCGTGGCCCGACCCGATGCCCAGCCGGTCGGCGGCGCGGATCGCGCCCGACAGCCAGCCCTGCGCCCGTTCCAGCGCCGCCTCGGGCGCGCGACCGAGCGCCAGCAGCGCCGCCAACGCGGCGGAGAGCGAGCATCCGGTGCCATGGGTGTTGCGGGTGTCGATACGGGGGCCCGAGACCTCGTGCAGACCGGTCCGGGTCACCAGCCGGTCGGTGCAGCAGGGACCCGTGGCATGGCCACCCTTCATCAGCACCGCCTCGGGCCCGAGTTCGAGCAGCGCGCGTCCCTGCGCCACGATCTCCTCCGGCCGGGTCGCCACGGGGGTGCCGAGCAGCCGGGCCGCCTCGGGGAGGTTCGGCGTCAAGATCGCGGCGCGGGGCAGCAGTCGCGCGATCAGCGCTTCGACCGCCGCGTCGTCGAGCAGCGCGTCACCCGACTTCGCGATCATCACCGGGTCGAGCACCACAGGACCGGCATATCCCTCGAGCGCCTCGGCCACCGCCGCGATGATCCCGGCATGGCCAAGCATGCCGATCTTGATCGCGTCGGGCGGGATGTCGTCGCGCACGGCGGCGATCTGCGCCGCGACCATCTCGGGCGGGACCGACATCACCCCGGACACGCCGCGGGTGTTCTGCGCAGTGATCGCGGTGATCGCCGACGCGCCATAGACGCCGAAGGCGGCAAAGCTCTTGAGATCGGCCTGGATGCCCGCGCCGCCACCGCTATCCGAGCCCGCGATGGTCAGGGCCGTCTTGATGCGCATCGTCTCGCTCTCCCCCGGGCGGGGGACGCAGGACGGACCACGGGCGTGACATGCCTCGGGTCGCGTCTCCGTTCCCTCCGCCGGTGCTAACCGGATCAGGTTCGATGGGTCGGCTCGCGCCTCTCAGCCCCCAGCGGGGCACCCCAACGGATTCGAGCGGACGTTAGCGGCGCGGTCAGGTTGACGCAAGGGAGGGGGCTCCGCCCCCGGCCCCTGCGGGCCTCCCCCGGCGTATTTGGAGAAAGATGAAGGGGATCAGCGCTCGCCCTCGAAACGGTAGATCGCGAGGCCGCGCTCGTTCTCGTCGATTTCGAGACGGCGATTGACCGGCGCATGGGCCCGGCTGGCGCAGTTCGGCCGCTCGCAGAGATAGCAGTTGATGCCGATACCGGTGGGCGTGATCCGGTCGAGATCGAGCCCCTGCGCATGGGCGAGGCGCGGCGCATAGGCGACGTCGCAGCCCAGACCGATGGCCAGCCGGGTCGCCGGCTGGCCCAGCGTGCCGCCATGCCGGGTGACGCTGCGCGCGATCGAGAAATAGCGCGCGCCGTCGGGCATCGAGATGACCTGCGTCTGCACCCGGTCGGGCGCCTCGAAGGCGGCGTGGATGTTCCACAAGGGGCAAGTGCCGCCGAAGGAGGAGAAGGGAAAGCGCCCGGCGCTGAACCGCTTGGAGATGTTGCCCGCCTGATCGACGCGCACGAAGAAGAACGGGATGCCGCGCGCGCCCTCGCGCTGCAGCGTCGTCAGCCGGTGCGCGACCTGCTCATAGCTGGTGCCGAAGCGGTGCGACAGCAGCTCGACATCGTAGCCCGCGCTCTCGCAGGCCGAGAGAAAGCGGCCATAGGGCATCAGGAGCGCCGCGGCGAAGTAGTTGGCGAGGCTGACCCGCGCCAGCGCCAAGGCCGAGGGGTCGGTCAGCCCCGAATCCGCGATCTCGTCGGCGATCTCCTGGCCGCGCTCCAGCCGCGCCAGCAGCACCGCCATTTGGAACCGCCGGCTCGGCTGGCCCAGAAGCTCAGACAGGCGCAGCTCGCCGCGATGCGCCACGTGCTGGCGCAGCCGTCCCGCCATGATGTCGGAAGGCAGGATGCGGACCCGCACGCCATGCGCACGCAGCCGCTCGGTCAAGGCGGTATGCGGCTCGCTGCGGTGCAGCTTCATCTCCTCGGCCATGGCCTCCGCGGCGCGGTCGAGGCTGTCGACATGGTTGCGCCGCTCGAACAGCCAGGCCCGCACCGCCTGCACCGCGCGGCTGCCCTCCTCCAGCACCTCGACCTTGTCGCGATCCGCCAGCGGGTTGGTGTCGGTCTGGCGCGACAGCACCAGCTGCCGGTAGCGGTCATGCAGCCGCACCAGCGCCGCGGCGACGTTCGGCGCGGCGGAGAGCGCCTGCTCGATCTCGACCCGACCTACCTCGGCCTCGAGCACCGGGTCCTTCAGCGCCGCGCCGAGATCTGCGGCGAGCTGCGCGTCGGTCTCGGGTGCAAGTTCGCTCACGTTGATGTCGAAGGCTTCGGCCAGCCGCATCAGCAGCTTGGCCGAGGCGGGGCGCTGGTTGCCCTCCATCAGGGTGACGTAGCTCGACGACACGCCGAGCCGCCCCGCCATCTGCGACTGCGTCAGTCCCAGCGAGACGCGCAGCGCCTTGAGCCGGGGGCCGATCAAGAGTTTCTGGCTACGATCGCTCATTTCATGACTAACAATGTTTCAAACATATGGCTTACATAAATTACATCATTACCCGTTAGCAACAAAATTATGCTGCACCTGCGCGATGACCACACTAACCTTACAGACAGAAAGGCGCCGATCCTCCCTTCGGTGCCGGCAACAGGAAGGTCATGCAGATGCCACTCGATCTCGTCCCCGCCCCCGCAGCGCCCAAGCCGGTCCTGCTGCGTGACGTGCCGGGTGCCGGCCGCGTCCTGACCGATGACGCGCTGGCGCTTGCCGCCGAATTGCAGACCCGTTTCAATCCCAAGATGCAGGCGCTCTCGGTCGCCCGCGACCGCCGGCAGGAGCGCGCCGATGAAGGCCGCCTGCCCGATTACCTCGAGGAGACCACCGGCATCCGCAAGGGTGTCTGGGCCTGCGACCCGGCCCCCGAGGCGCTGCGGGACCGCAGGCTCTGCCTCGCCACCGCTGCCGAGGCGGGCGGGCTCGCCGTCGCCCGGGCCGCCGGGGCCTCGGCGCTTCTCGTCGATCTCGACGAAGCCACCGCGCCCGGCTTCGCCAATCTGATCGCGGGCTTCGCGGCGCTGACCGAGACGCCGGACGATCCCACGCCGATGCTGTTCCGCCCGCGTCCGCTCGATCGCGACGAGGCGGCGCTGCTGATCGGCGGGCATCCGGTGTCGGCCGGTCTGTTCGATCTGGCGTTGATCCTCACCCGTTTCGGGGCCAGCCTCTCGGCCCGCGACATGGGGCCCTATCTGCAGATCGGCGCGATCGACAGCCACCGCGAGGCGCGGCTCTGGTCCGAGATCATCGCCATCGCCGAGGAGCGCACCGGGCTGGCGCCGGGCACGATCCGCGTCGAGGTGTCGCTCGAGACCGTCAATGCCGGTTTCGAAATGGACGAGATCCTGTGGGAGCTGAAGAGCCGCGCGCTCGGCCTGACGATGCGCCGCGCGCCGCTCACCGCCTCATATCTGCGGCTGATGCGGGCTCATGGCGACGCGCTGCTGCCGGCCAAGCTCGATCCCGAAGCCGCTTTCCTTGGCACCTGCGCCGCGCGCATGGTCAAGGTCGCGCATCGCCGCGGCACCCATGCCATCGCCGAGGCGCCGGAGGGTAGCGATCCAGCGCAGCTGCGCCGCCCGCTCGACGAGGGCTGCGACGGGCTCAGGCTCGACGCGCCGGACCGGATCGACGCGGCGCGCGAGGCGATCGCCCGGGCGTTGCCGGGGCCGCACCAGATTGGCCGCCCGCGCCAGTATTTCCGGATCAGCCCCGAGATGCTGCTGAAGCCCCATGCCGGTCCCGTCACCGAGGCCGGGCTGCGCGGCACGATCCATGTCGCCATCGCGGCGCTCGCCGCCTGGATCGCCGGGCGCGGCCCGGTGCGGATCGAGGACAGCCTGCATGGCCTCGCCTCGGCCGATCTCGCCCGGGCCCGGCTGGGCCAGTGGCTGGCCCATGGCGCCAGCGTTGAGATGGAGGCCGGCGAGACGCGCCGCATGACCGCCGACTGGCTGGCCGAGCTGATCCACGAGGAGATCGTGGCGCTGGTCGAGTGGCTCGGACCGCACAGCTTCCATCGCGGCCGCTACGCCTCGGCCGCTCGGATCGTGCAGGAGGCCGCCTGTGCCAGCCCGCAACCCGACCACGTCGCCCGCCTCGCGGCGCCGCTGCTCGACACGCTCGACTGATCCCCGGCGCGGGGGCCTCAGGCCCCCCGCCCCTCCCCCCAATTCATCGACAAGGACCAAACGGAATGACCGACCTGACTCCGCAGAGCCGAACCACCTATGCCGAGCGCCGCGCCGCTCTCTCCTCGCGCTTTCCCGAAGGCGCCGCCCCCGGCGGCATCGGCATCGACGACATCCTGCAGCTGCAGATGCAGAACACCTACAACACCCATCTCGACATCGCGCGCGACATGGCGAAGGTGATGCGCGCCGACATGGCCGCCTACGACGCCGACCCCGAGCATTTCACGCAAAGCCTTGGCTGCTGGTCGGGTTTCCACGCGCAGCAGATGATCCGCGCGGTCAAGCGGCTGCGCGGTACCACCAAGGGCGCCTATGTCTATCTCTCGGGCTGGATGGTGGCGGGGTTGCGCAACCGTTGGGGCCACCTACCCGACCAGTCGATGCATGAAAAGACCGCCGTGGCCGACCTGATCGAAGAGATCTACGTCTCGCTCCGCCAGGCCGACGAGGTCGAGCTCAACGACCTGTTCCGCGCCCTCGACAAGGCGCGCGAGAGCGGCGATGCGCAGGCCGAGCGCGACGCCGTCACCGCGATCGACAGCTTCGAAAGCCATGTCGTGCCGATCGTCGCCGATATCGACGCGGGCTTCGGCAACGAGCACGCGACCTACCTGCTCGCCAAGGAGCTGATCAAGGCAGGCGCCTGCTGCCTGCAGATCGAGAACCAGGTCTCCGACGCCAAGCAATGCGGTCATCAGGACGGCAAGGTCACCGTGCCGCGCGAGGATTTCATCGAGAAGCTGCGCGCCTGCCGCATGGCCTTCGAGGAGCTGGGCGTCACCGAGGGCGTGATCGTCGCCCGCACCGACAGCCTCGGCGCGGGGCTGACCCAGAAGCTTCCCGTGAGCCAGGCCCCCGGCGATCACGCGGCCGAATACCTCAAATGGGTCGAGACCGAGAGTTTCGAGGGCGAGCCCACCGAGGGCGAGATCGCGATGTGGCGCGATGGCGGCTGGGCGAAACCGGCGCGGCTGCCCAACGGTCTCGTGCGCTTCAAGGAAGGCACCGGGCGCGCGCGGGTCATCGAGGACTGCGTGGCCTCGCTCAATGATGGCGGCGCCGACCTGATCTGGATCGAGACCGACACGCCCAACGTGGCCGAGATCGCGGGCATGGTCGCCGAAATCCGCGAGAAGGCGCCGAAGGCCAAGCTGGTCTACAACAACTCGCCCTCGTTCAACTGGACCCTGAACCTGCGCAAGCAGGTGCGCGAGGATTGGATCGGTGAGGGCAAGATCGCCGAGACCGACTACCCGGACGGCACCCAGCTCATGAAGGCCGATTACGACGACACCGATCTGGGCCGCGAGGCCGATGCGCGGCTCAAGCGGTTCCAATACGACATCTCGACCAAGGCGGGCGTGTTCCACAACCTGATCACCCTGCCGACCTTCCACCTGACCGCCAAGTCGGTGGACGAACTGTCGCGCGGCTATTTCGGCGAGGACCGGATGCTGGCCTATGTCGCCACCGTGCAGCGCGAGGAGATCCGGCGCGGCATCTCGGCGGTCAAGCACCAGCACGAGGTTGGATCGGATCTGGGCGACAGCTTCAAGGTCATGGTCGGCGGCGACCGGGCGCTCAAGGCCGGGGGTCATGCGAACACGATGAACCAGTTCGCGGCCGAATGAGGAAACCCGCCGGTCGGGCCTGACCGGCGGGCCATCGGGAACCGGGTCGGGGCGAGAAGCTCCGGCCCGGTTTTCGTCAGGCGGCGATGTCGGTGCGCTCGCCGGCCGAAGCCGTCGATGCGGCGCTGGCACCATAGGCCGCGCCGGCGCGCGCGGCGCTCTGCGGGTTGATCGGCGCGATGGCCGCGTCGCTTTCGGGCGCCGAGCCGATCGAGGAGACGAGGCCCTGCATGCGATCCAGCTCCTGCAGCCGGATCGCGGCTGCACGCGCGGCCGCGATGTCCGAAACTTCCGGTTCTGCGGGCTCGGTCGCGGCGGCAAGGCCAATATCTTCGGCGGCCGTTGCACCCTTGAGACCCGCGAGGCTCGTCACCTTCGCCACGACCTGCTCGGTAACGGCGGCGGCTTCGCTGGCGGTCTCTTCGGCGGCATCCGCGACAGGCGCGGCTACCTGAGTTGCAGCCTCGGCGGCCTTCTCGACGACCGGCGACGCGGCGGCAGGGGTTGCCGGTGCGGCGGGCTCTGCGACGGCTGCAACGGCTGCGACAGCCGTTTCGGTGGCAGCGGGTGCGCTGGCCGTTTTCGCCGCTTCGGAAATGTCGATGCGGATGGCCGGCTCGGCGGTGGTGGTTTTAAGCTTGGGCTCTTTGGCGGGGACGGGAGCGTTCTGCTCGACCGTTTTATCGGACTTGGCGGCGCGCGCTTCCAGCAGGGCGGACAGGGCGGCTTTCCAGTCGAAACCGGTGGATCCGGCATTGAATGTGAGTGGCATTTCGAACCTCTTGAGGGTGCGTATGACCCGACATGAGGCGTCGATTGCGGCAAGAATGGCACCGGATTTGGCCAATACGAAAGCACATATCCTATGACCTAAGGGCGCGGTGCCTTCGCCTTTGGGATAGGTATGTCTCCGCTGTCAAAAACAGACAGGAGTTACGAGATCTTAGCCGTCACGCGAGCCATACGACAGGCTCGCGTGACGTCATCGCGTACGGAAACGATCAATTGGCCGCGAAGCAGTAGAACAGCCCGTCGCCGCCGGTGCCTTGGAGCGCTTCGAGGCTGCAGCCGCGCGAGGGGTGGGACGAATTCCACGATTTCGCGGCATCCGAATCATCGAGCCCCATCCGGTCGTGATGCCCGACCATGGCCGAGCCCTCGCCGCTGCTGGTCCAGTTCTCGCAGGTCTCGGCCGCCGCCGTCCCGTCCGGCATCGTGCCGGTGAGAATATCGTGGCGGTTCGGGTCGTCGCCGCGCCCGTTCACGACATTGCCCATCTCGTCGAGCGCGGTCTCCTTCGAGATCGCGTTGCCATCGCCGTGCAGCGCGTCGGCATCGGCGGCGATCTCGACGCCGTCGGCATTGTACCAGGGGCCCGAGCCGATCCGGTCGCGTGCATTCTCCTGATCGGTCGAGAGATAGGCCTTCCAGTCACCCTCGGCCCCGGCTGCGGCGGCAAGGTCGGCGCAATGCGCATCGGCCCCCTCGAGGCCGCCAAGCCCGGCCCCCTGCCCCGGATTGGCGCTGGTCACGAAGAAGCTCATCGCCTGATCCTGCGCCATGGCCGCCGTTCCCATGCAAGCAAGGGCCGCGACCGTGAAGAGTCGTTTCATAACCATTTCGCACCTCCTGAAGAAACATCTGCAAAGCCTAACACGGCTGGACCGATACTGGGCGAGGTTTCGCCCAGGCCCTGCAACCGCTGAGTTTTTCCTACGCGCGATCAAGGGCCTCGGGTTTGGCGCCCCAAGTCGCCGCCCTCCGGTCCCGGCTCCGGCGATTCGAGGCGGTGGCGCAAAGGCTCGCTCCAGCGGATCTGCTCCTTGGCCGGAATGCCGCGAAATCGGGCAATCGCCCTGATGCGGGCGGATCGCATCGGCCATTCCCCGCCATGTGGGCGCCTTGCCACCAATGCTGTGGATAAACTTCGAGCGCCCTGCCACAGTCGGCGCGTGTCAATCTCGCACGGGAGGCTGGAGATGACCCGAACACCCCACCTGAAGACGGCGACCGCGGAGGCGCGCGGCACAAGTCCATCGACGGCGCGAAAGGCGCTCGAACCCTATGCGACACCGCAAATGCAACATCTCCGGGTGGCGCAGGCGCGGCTGCTGGAGGAGACTCAGACCTTCCTCGACGCTTGGTTCGACCGGCGCCACCGGATGACCCAGGCCATGGGCGACCTCGCCACAGAGATCATGGATGCCGGCACCGACGGCGCGCGGATCTCGGACGCGATGTCGCGCTGGCACGAAGGCGCCGGAGAGCGGCTGCATGCCGACGTGCAGGACTGGCTGAGGCTGTGCACCAGCTGCGCCAGCCATCTGGCGCGGGAAGCAAGCGAGGCCGAGACCGAGATGATCGACAACACGGTCGAAATGGCGCGACGGGCCGGTACCGTCCGTCACGCCACACCTGTCTGAGACCAAAGATCCGGCTTCGGATAATGGCGCGGCCCGATCACGGGCCGCGCCGCTCAATTGACCCGTTCAAGCAGCGAGACGTAGCTGGTCACAGCCGCGCCGCCCATGTTGAACACGCCCGCGAGCTCGGCATCGGGCACCTGCATGCCGCCCGCCTCGCCCATCAGCTGCATCGCGGCCATCACATGCATAGACACGCCGGTCGCACCGATCGGGTGGCCCTTGGATTTGAGCCCGCCTGACGGGTTCACCGGCAGCCGCCCGCCCTTCAAGGTCACGCCCTCCTCGATCACCCGATGCCCCTGCCCCGGCGCGGCAAGGCCCATCGCCTCGTATTCCAGAAGCTCGGCGATGGTGAAGCAGTCATGCGTCTCGACGAGCGAAAGGTCGTCCAGCGTCAGGCCGCCTTGCTCCAGCGCGCGGGCCCAGGCCCGCTTCGGCCCCTCGAAGGCCAGCACGTCGCGGCGGCTCATCGCGAGGATGTCGTTCACATGGGCCCGTGCCCGCACCGCGATGGCGCGGCGCATCGTCTTCGCGGTCTCGGCATCCGCCAGCACCAGCGCCGCCGCCCCGTCGGAGACCAGCGAGCAATCGGTGCGCCGCAGCGGTGCCGCGACATAGGGGTTGCGGTCGGTGACGGCGTTGCAGGCATCGAAACCCAGATCCTTGCGCAGATGCGCATAGGGGTTTTCGACGCCGTTGGCGTGGTTCTTGGCGGCGATCCGGGCCAGCGCCTCGGAGCGGTCGCCGTATGTCTGGAAATAGCTCTGCGCGATGCGCCCGAAGATCCCCGCGAAGCCGCCCGGCGTGTCGCCCTCTTCCGCGCGGTAGGAACAGCCGAGCAGGATGTCGCCCACCTGCGCCCCCGGCGTCGCGGTCATCTTTTCAGCCCCGACGACGAGAGCGACCCGACCCCGGCCCGAGGCGATGAAATCCATCGCGCCGTTGATCGCCGCCGATCCGGTGGCGCAGGCGTTCTCGTAGCGCGTCGCCGGCGTGTATCGCAGCCCGTCATGACCCATCGCCACCAGCGAGGCCTGGAAATCCTGGTCCGAAAAGCCGTTGTTGAAGACGCCGACGAAAACGCCGTCGACATCCTCGGCGCCGATCCCGGCATGCTCCAGCGCCGGTGCCGTCACCTCGGCCATCAGCGCCGCGGTGTCCGGCGCCTCGCTCTTTCCGAACACGCTATGCGCCCAGCCCACGATCTGCGCCTCGGCCATCACGCCTCCTCCCTTGAATCTGCGCCGCCCTCCCGCGGCAGCCGCCATGCTCGGACAGGGCGGCGGCATTGGCAAGGGGCGCGACACGATCGCGAGAGCGGCGCCGGTGGGGAGGCTCGCGGAGCCCTCCGGTTCAGCCGCCGGCCCGGCTCAGCAGCAGGCAGGTTTCGGAATTGAGTACGCCGGGGATTTCGCGGATATCGCCGAGAACCCGGTCGAACTCCGCCAGAGAGGCCGCTTCGATCCGCGCGACGAGATCCCAGGCGCCATTGGTCGAATGCAGCTCGGCCACCTGCCGCATCCGCCGCAGCCGCGCCGCGACGCCGCGCGCCTGCGGACCCTGAAGCTCGATCAGCATCACCGCGCGCACGAGGTCGTCGGCATCGGGGGCGCCAAGCTCGACCGTGAAGCGGCGGATCGCGCCGTCGCGGCACAGCCGCTCGATCCGCGCGCTCACCGTGGCGCGCGACAGGCCCAGCTCGGACGCCATCGCCACCACGGGCATGCGGGCGTCCTGCTGCAGCAGCGCCAGCAGGCGGCGATCGGTCGGGTCGAGTTGGGTCATGCGCATTTCGTCGGTTGATTTGACAGATTGTAGGAAGAACCGCGCGTCATGCGCAATCCGCCCCCTCCTCAGCGCCCGAGGAATGTTACAGGATCGGGCATAACCGCTGCATTGGAGTGACAGATGACCGACGCCCCCGCCCCGTCCAAGCTCGCCATGGTGCCCTTCGTCTCGGTGGCCCAGATGATGGAGATGGTGAACAGCATCGGGCCGCGCCGGATGATGGCCGAGTTGGCCGATTACATCGAAGAGGATTTCCGCCGCTGGGAGCTGTTCGACAAGACGCCGCGCGTGGCCAGCCATTCGCCCGAAGGGGTGATCGAGTTGATGCCGACCTCGGATGGCGAGACCTACGGCTTCAAATACGTCAACGGCCACCCCTCGAACCTCAAGCGCGGGTTCCAGACCGTCACCGCCTTCGGCGTGCTGGCGCGGGTCGACAATGGCTACCCGATCCTGCTGTCCGAGATGACGGTGCTGACCGCGCTCCGGACCGCCGCCACCTCGGCCGTGGCCGCGCGTCACCTCGCGCCCAAGGGAGCGAAGACCCTCGCCATGATCGGGGCGGGCGCGCAATGCGAGTTCCAGGCGCTGGCGTTCCAGGAGATGCTCGGCATCGAGAAGGTCCGGATCTACGACATCGACCCGGCGGCGACGAAGAAGGCGGTGGCCAACCTCGCCGATAGCGGGCTCGACATCACCGCCTGCGACAGCGGCGAAGAGGCGGTGGCGGGCGCCGAAATCATCACCACCTGCACCGCCGACAAGCAGTATGCGACGATCCTGACGGACAACATGGTCGGGCGCGGCGTGCACATCAACGCCATCGGCGGCGACTGCCCCGGCAAGACCGAGCTGCACCGCGACATCCTGCTGCGTTCGGACATCTTCGTGGAATATCCAGAGCAGACACGGATCGAGGGCGAGATCCAGCAGCTCGACCCCGACCACCCGGTGACCGAGCTGTGGCAGGTCATCACCGGCAAGGCCGAGGGCCGGCGCGCGCCCGATCAGATAACGCTGTTCGACAGCGTCGGCTTCGCCACCGAGGATTTCTCGGCGCTGCGCTACGTGCGTGATCAGCTCGACCGGACCGGGCATTACACGATGCTCGACCTGCTCGCCGATCCCGACGACACGCGCGACCTCTACGGCATGGTGCGCCGCGCCAAGGGCTGAGACGTCAGAACGGGTCGAGGATCGCCACGCCCGTCGGTTCGAAATCCGCAACGTTGCCGGTGACCACCGTCGCCCCGTGCGCAAGCGCCGTGGCGGCGATCATCAGATCGGCGCCGCCATGGCCGATCTCGGCCGAAAGCCGCCCCCAGATCCGCGCCTCCTCGGCGCCGAAGGGCAGGATGCGATCCGAGAACAGCCGCGCCGTCCGGTCGAGCCAACCGCGCAGATCGGCGGCAAAGCCCGGATCGCGGCCTTCCTGCCGGGCGATGCCGCGCTCGATCTCGCCCAAGGTCACGGCGCTAAGGAACAGCGCTTCTTCCGGCTGAGCCCGAAGCCAGGCCGCGACGGCGGGGGCACGGCCCGAGCGCCGCACCGCCGAGATCACGTTGGTGTCGAGAAGATAGATCAAAACGCCACGTCGCGCGGCCGCGCCTGCGGCCGCTCCGCGCCGTTTTCCATGCCGGGAAAGTCAAGAAGGTGCTCGGCGAAGCTGCCACGCTCAGCCCCCGCCGCCGCGACGAGACGCGCATATTCGGCGGCCGACAATACCACGACCGCGGGCTTGCCGCGCCGCGTCACCTCCTGCGGGGCCCCGGCGAGGGCCGCATCCACCACCGCGCTGAAGCGGTTCTTCGCGTCCTGGAGGCTCCACATAACCGTCACTCCTGTCTAGATACCTGTCTAGATAGGAGTATGTTTGGTGCAGTTCAAGCCCCCTGCCCCGCCTTGAACCAGCGAACCAGCGCGCGGCGATCCTCCTCGGAGATGTCGGTGACGTTGGCGGGCGGCATTGCGTGGCTGACCCCGGCCTGCAGGTAGATCGCCCGGGCGTTCTGCGCGATGTCCTGCGGCGTCTCCAGCACCACCCCCTTGGGGGCCCAGCGGATGCCGTCCCAGACCGGCTCGCGCGCATGGCACATCGAGCAGCGCCCGACCACGATCTGCTCCGCCTCCTGGAAGCCCTCCGCCGCCGCGAAGCGCTGCTCATAGGCGGTCATGGGCCGCGCCTCGGCCTCCTCGTAGCTGCCCCACATCGGGGCGGTCGAGAGCCAGGCGAGGATCAAAAACAGGATGACGGTGACGCCCCATGTCCAATGCGGCCCCTTGCCGGTGGCGTGCATGGTGTTGAAGTAGTGCCGGATGGTGACGCCCATCAGGAACACCAGCGACGCGATGATCCACGAATACTCGGTGGCGAAGGCCAGCGGGTAGTGGTTCGACAGCATCAGGAACACAACCGGGAGGGTCAGGTAGTTGTTGTGCGTGCTGCGCAGCTTGGCGATCTTGCCGTATTTGGGATCCGGCTTGCGCCCGGCCTTGAGGTCGGCGACCACGATGCGCTGGTTCGGCATGATGATCAGGAACACGTTGGCGGTCATGATCGTCGCGGTGAAGGCGCCGAGATGCAAAAGCGCTGCGCGCCCGGTGAAGATCTGGTTGTAGCCCCAGCTCATCGCGACGAGCAGCGCGAACAGAAGCACCATCAGCAGCGTCGGACGATTGCCCAGCCCCGACTTGCACAGCCGGTCATAGACCAGCCAGCCGATGGTCAGAGAGCCCGCCGAGAGCGCGATCGCCTGCCACACCGCGAGATCGGCGCGGGACGGGTCGATCAGGTACAGCTCCGCCCCGACCCAGTAGACGATCATCAACAGCGCCGCGCCCGAGAGCCAAGTCGCGTAGCTCTCCCATTTGAACCAAGTCAGGTGCTCGGGCATCGCATCGGGCGCCACGAGATATTTGCGGATGTGATAGAATCCGCCGCCATGCACCTGCCACTCCTCGCCATGCGCGCCGGGCGGCAGGTCCGCAGCCTTCCTCAGGCCGAGATCGAGCGCCACGAAATAGAAGGACGAGCCGATCCAAGCGATGGCGGTGATGACGTGAAGCCAGCGCACGGCGAAGCCGGCCCAGTCCCACAGGATTGCGAAATCGTGCATCTCGTCCTCTCGTTATGGCGAGGGCCACTGTAGCGAGAGGCGCCGCGCGACGCCAAGCCATGGCGCGGCAGAGCAGTTTCAAACGAAACCGGACAATCCTGCACCGCCCGGCCCGCTCCCGATATTCGGGCGTTCCGCCTCGGCGGCGCGCGAGTGTGCAACGCACGCCCCGGTCACCCGACGTTGCGATCCCGACCCTATGCTCGCGCCGATGCCACGCCCTGCCCGGAGAGGACGCCATGCCCCAGATCTCGGCCATATTGTCGCTGCCCTACATCCAGCCCGGGCAGGCGCAGAAGCACGTCACCCATAACGAGGCGATCCAGCGCCTCGACGCGCTGGTGCAGGCGGTCGTTGCGGATCGCGATCGCGGCGCGGCGCCATCCGCCCCCGAGCGGGGCGCGCGCCACATCGTGGCCGATGGCGCCACCGGCGACTGGGCCGGGCAATCGGGCCGCATCGCGATCTGGGATGGCGGCGCCTGGCTGTTCGAGCCCCCCCTGCCCGGCTGGCGCGTCCATTGCCTCGCCGAGGCGACCGAGCTCATCTTCGGCGCGGCTGGCTGGGAGAGCCAGGCCGAGCGATCGCTCGAAGCGGCACGCCTCGGCCTCAATGCCGAAGCGGATGCGAATGATCGGCTCAGCGTGTCGGCGCCTTCGACGCTTCTCAACCACGATGGCGCGGGACACCGGCTGAAGCTCAATCGTGCCGGCGCGTCGGACACCGCCTCGCTGCTGTTCCAGACCGGTTTTGCGGGCGGGGCCGAGATGGGGCTCGCCGGCGAGGCCGATTTCTCGATCAAGACCAAGGCCGACGGTTCGGGCTGGACCACCGCGCTGCGGCTCTCCTCGACCGACGGGCGCGCCTCCGGCGCGGCGGTGCAGTCGGACCCGCTCGACGCGACGCCGGGGCGGCTCGTCGCTGTGGGCGGTTTCGGCCTTGGCGCAACGGCGGCACCGCGCGTGGGCGATGCCGATGCGGCCCTTGCCTCAGGGCTCTATGCAATGGACCTGCCAGCGCCCGCCACACCGGCAGGAAGCAGCGGCCCGGCCATCCTCTCGGTCTCGGCGCATGGGCCGCAGGAGGTTGCGCAGCGCCTGTGCGAAACCGCCACCGGGCGGGCCTGGCGCCGCGCCCGGGCTGGCGGGGTCTGGCAGGGCTGGCGCCGGGAGATCGGGCAGGCCGACCTGCTGGGCCCGGTGGGCTTGAGCGACGGGCTGCCGAGCGGCGCGGTGTTCGAGACCGGGACCACGCCGGGCGGCAGCTACCTGCGGCTCGCCGACGGCACCCAGATCGCCTGGTGCGACGAGGCGCTCTTCGCCCGGGTCTCGACCGAGCGGCTGGAGCATGTCTGGAACTTTCCCGCCCCGTTTTCCGCAACGCCGCAGGTCAGCGCGACGTTGCCCGGGGCCGAGTCGGCCTATGCCGGGCTTGCCCCCGGCGATATCGGCGGGCTGATGCAGGACACCGGCAGCGCCTCGGCGGCGCTGCGATTGCCCCGCGTCGCGGGCGCCTCCGGCTTCGCGGCCGGGGCGCAGGTGGCGGGGTTGCGGCTTTTGGCGATCGGTCGCTGGACCGGCGGTTAGAAGCTGACGCCGACCCGGCTCGCCAGCCCGAGGCTGGTGCCGAGCAGGCCGAAGATCGTCGTCGCCGAGGTCACCGGGCTCTCGGTCGCATAGACGAGGTCACCGGGCAGAATCTCGAATTCGCCCGCGCTGAACAGCCCGTCGGCAGAGGTCAGATCGATGGTGAAGACGACCCGGCTCTGATCCGGTCCCCCGGCGCCGGGCGTCACCGCCTGCGCCGGGTAGCGGCGCAGCACCAGAATGCCGCCCGGGTCGGCGCGGCTGTCGGAGACGCCGCCGATGATCGCCATCGCCTCGAGCGCATCGAGCCGGTCCTCGGTGAAGTAATGCACGGACTCGGTGCCCGCCGCGCCGAGCGACAGGAACTTGCGGTCGTCCGCCTCGACATGGATCTTGTCGCCGCCCTTGAGCGTGGTGTCGAGACGTGGGTTGCCGAGCAGCCGCTCGACCGAGGTGCCGTAGATGCGGCCGTCGCGGGTCAGACGGATCTGCGGGTTGCGCAGGCTCTTGTCGACGCCGCCGCCCTCGGCGATCAGCCCCATCACCGTGAAGTCGTTGTCGGGCAACGGGTAGCTGCCGGGCTGCGCCACGCCGGCGACGAGGCTGACCGTATTCTGTCGGCCTTCGGCAAAGCCGAGCTGCACCTGCGCCGATGGCGTGACATCGGCATATTCCGCCTCGACCCGGTCGCGCGCAGTCTCGGGGCTCATGCCGGACACCTTGATCGTCCCGACATAGGGCAGGAACACCGTGCCATTGGCGCCGACGCGTTGCTCGGGCAAGGACACGAAGCGCTGCCCCGGGGCGGTCAGCAGGCCGTTCTCCTCGGTGCTCCAGATGGTGATGCTGAGGCTGTCGCCGGGCGCAATGATCCGGGTCTGCGGCTGGTCGACCCGTTCGATCCAGGAATGCCCGGTGCCGCCATTGCCCGGCCAGGCCGCATAGACCGGCAGCAAGGCCCGGGTCACCGGCGCGACCTCGAAGTCCCGCACCTGTTCCGCGCCGAGGGTCTGGGTCTGCAGGATCTCGCTGCGCAGCGCCGCGCCGCGCGGCAGAGAGCCGCAGGCCGCCAACAGAAGGACGAGCCCGAACAGGACGGGGAGACGCGCTGATGCCATGCCGATGATCCGTTGCCTGCCTTGTTTTGCGCCAACCTACCGCAGCAGGGTGCCCAAGGAAACACCGCACGCGCGCATCAGACGAGACGCCAGCCCAACTGGACGGCATAGAGGGTCACCCAAGGCAGGATCACGAGGTTCTCCAAGGCTCCGTTGACCTTGACCAATCGCAGACCGGCCTTGCGTTCGCTGAGCGGCCAGAGCAGCGGCACGCCGGCGCCGCGCGCGGTGAAGCGGGTACCATGTCCGAAGCTGACCGCATCGGCCGCGAGATGGGTCGCGATTCCCGCGCCGAACGCCAGCCCCACCGGCGGCGAGACGAACCACATCGCGGCCGTGGCCAGGATCAGGAACACCGCCGAATGGGTGCCGCCGCGATGCCCGAAGGTCATCAGGATGATCCGCGACAACGGCCAGAGCCTGCGACCGAGCTTGCTGTAGGGCGTATCGACATCCGGCAGGATCGCACCGATCAGCGCCGCCGCCATGATCGGCAGGCCGAGGCGCGGCGTCGCGGCAGCCAGATGCACCCCCGCGACCGCGCCGAGCGCCAGATGCGTGCGTCCCATCATTGCCGCCGATTCCCTTTTCGTTCCGCCGGATGGCCCCATGTAGCGGCTCGTGCGAGGAAGGCCAGCGGACCGCCGCGTCAGCGCGCGTCGGCGGGGATATATTCGTAATAGAACGGGTCGCTGTCGATGAAGCGGTAGAGCGCGTCGGCGCCTTCCGGACGCTGGACCGGGAAATTTCGCCCGCTCTCGCGCGCCGCCGAAAGCAGCGCCTCGACGGCAGCCGCGCTGCCGGGTCCCCAGACCCCGTCGACGGGCCCCGAGAGCAGCCCCGCGTCGCGCAGCCGGCCTTGCACGTTGCGGCGCCGGTATTCGGGCAGCCGGGCGAAGCCCTCGGCGATGCCGCGTGCCCGCTCCTCGGCGCGGCTGGTCTCGTCCTCGTCCTGCCCGTTCTCCGGCGGCGCCACGGCTGGCGCGGCGTCCTCGCGACCCAACGCAGCGCGCAGGTCGTTCAGCACCTCGTCGTTCCCGCCCTCGGCGGCAATGGCGGCCTGACCTTCGGCCCTGAAGATGCCGATCGAGGTCAGGAGCTGGCGTTCGATGCAGGCGGCATCGCCCTCGCAGGCCTGTCGCCGTTCGAGCTGGATGTCGGCGATGCGCCGTGCCTCGGCCTCGCCGATCCGGTCGACGAGTTGGCCATAGACGCCGACCATGCGCTGTTCGAGCTCGGCCAGCCCGGGTGAGGCGCAGATCGTCCGCTCGGTGGCGGTGCGCGCGTCATCGCAGTCGAAGGATGGCTGGGCGGCCAGGCCGGTCGGCATCGCCGTCATGAGACCCAGGGCGAGGAAGGTCGCTTTGTGCATGGTCATGCTCCTTCGAAAGGCTCTTCGCGGACCAATCGCGAGACCCGGCGTCTCGTTCCCCATTGATTGGCGCGCACAGCCAGAGGTTGTCCGCCCCCGGCCCTGCTGACATAGTCACCGCGATTTCTCGCAGCATGAGCAGGATGGACATGCCTCCCAAATTCGGAACCAGCGGCCTGCGTGGCCTCGTCACCGATCTCACCGATAACCTCGTCCATGCGCATGTCCGGGCCTTCCTCGCGGCCTGCCCGCACGGTGGTGCGGTGCATGTCGGCCGCGACCTGCGCGACAGCTCGCCGCGCATCGCCGCCACGGTGATCGCGGCGATCCGCGGCGCGGGGCTTCTGGCGGTCGATTGCGGTGCGGTGCCGACACCGGCGCTGGCGATGTCGGCGATGGCGCGCGGCCATGCGGCGGTGATGGTCACCGGGAGCCACATCCCGGCCGATCGCAACGGGCTGAAGTTCTACCTCCCCTCCGGCGAGATCGCCAAGACCGACGAGGCCGCGATCCTCGCCGCGCTGAACGAGGGCGGCGCGCCCGACGCCGCCACCGAGGGCGCGCTCGAGCAGGACGCCGATTGTGCCGCGCGCTACGTCGCGCGCTATCGCGACGGTTTCGGCGCGCAGGCGCTCTCCGGGCTGCGGATCGGCGTCTACGAACACAGCAGCGTCGCGCGGGATACCTTGGCCGAGATCGTCGCCGCGCTCGGCGGCGAGGTGGTGCGGATCGCCCGATCCGACAGCTTCATCCCCGTCGATACCGAGGCCGTGGACCCCGAGACCCGGACGGCGCTGTCGGGCTGGGCCGCCGAGCATCGGCTCGACGCGATCATCTCGACCGATGGCGATGCCGACCGGCCGATGGTGACCGATGCGCGCGGTGCGCTGGTACCCGGTGACGTGCTGGGGCCGCTCACCGCGCAGCTTCTGGGCGCGCGGATCGTCGTCACGCCGGTCTCGTCGAACACGCTGGTCGAGGCGATGGAAGGGTTCGAGGTGCGGCGCAGCCGGATCGGCTCGCCCTTCGTGATCGCCGGAATGGAAGAGGCTCTTGCGGAGGATCCCGCCGCGCAGGTGGTGGGCTACGAGGCCAATGGCGGGTTCCTGCTCGGCTTCGAGGCGCGGGGACCCGAGGGCGCGATCGCGCCGCTGATGACACGGGACGCGGTGCTGCCGATCGTGGCACCTCTGGCCGCGGCGCGGGCCAGGCGGTGCGGCCTCGAAGAGCTGGCGGCGCAGCTGCCGCCGCGCTTTACCGCCGCCGATCGGGTGCAGGAGATCCCGTCGGATCGCTCCATGGCGCTGATCGAGGCGCTGCGCGCCAGCGCCGATGAGCGGGCCGCGTTCTTCGATACCGGCAGCGACGAGGCCGGGATCGACGAGACCGACGGGCTGCGGGTCGGCTTCGCCAATGGCGAAGTGGTGCATCTGCGCCCCTCGGGCAACGCGCCGGAATGCCGGCTCTATACCGAGGCCGACAGCGTCGAGCGGGCACAGGCGCTTTTGAAAGCCCACATGAACCGCCTTGTCGAGAGGCTTGGCGCGAGCAGCTGACGCGAGGCGCGAAGGACTTGCCGGGCCGCGCATGGCCCGGCATTAGGCGGAGCGCCCCCCTGCCCCCATATCGTGCGGGCAAGACAGCAGGAGTTCCCCCATGTCCGACAAGTCCATCTATGACGGCCTGACCATGCTCGGCGGTCAGACCGTACAGCCGCAATCCCCCGAGGAGGCGGTGCTCGAGCGCGTGCCCAACCCGCAATCGGACGTCGATTACGCGGTGCGCTTCACCGCGCCCGAGTTCACATCGCTCTGCCCGCTGACCGGTCAGCCCGATTTCGCGCATCTGGTGATCGACTACGTGCCCGGCGACTGGCTCGTGGAGAGCAAGTCGCTGAAGCTGTTCCTCACCAGCTTCCGCAACCACGGCGCCTTTCACGAGGATTGCACCGTCTCGATCGGCCGGCGGCTGGTCGACACGCTCGCTCCGAAATGGCTGCGTCTGGGCGGCTACTGGTATCCGCGCGGCGGCATTCCGATCGACGTCTTCTACCAGACCGGGGAGCCGCCGAAGGGCGTCTGGATTCCCGATGCGGGCGTGCCGGGCTATCGCGGTCGCGGCTGATCGTCTTCGTACGCTAGCGCACATTGCTGACCTAGCGTAAGGCGCCTCTGGCATTCTTCGGAGCATCGCGCGACGGTTATTCTGCGACTGCGGCATGACATAGGCGTCATGGCACCGAAGCGCGCCGGGGCGGCCCATGGCCCCCCGAGAGAGATAAGGTCCGATCATATGGCCCCCGTTGCGGGTCGCATGACCGGGTGGGAACAGGCGGCTCTGTGAAAGGGAGTAACGACATGGCTGACGATCGCGAAGAGCGGATCCGCAAGCGCGCCTATGAGATGTGGGAGCGCGACGGCTTTCCCGAGGGACAGCACGACGCGCATTGGCAAGAGGCCGAGGCCGAGATCGACGCGGAGATGCGCAGCGAAGGGTCGGCGAGTGGCACGACCGGTGGCACCGGCCAGTTCGGCGCGACGGGCGCGGACGACGCGATCTCTGCCAAACCGAAGAAGACCCGGGCCCCGCGCAAACCGGCGACGAGCAAGGCGGCTGATGCCAGCCCGTCCAAGGCGACCAAGACCGCGCCCAAGGCGACAACACCGCGAAAGCCACGCGCCCGGAAGAGCGCGAAACCGGAAGGTGAGGGTTAAACCCCTATATCCCAAGGGATATTCAAAATTGCAGGCCGGTTCCCCGCGGGGAACCGGCCTTTTTCATTTGGCGTCCAGCGCGTCGAAGAAGGCCTCGAAGGCGCGTTGCAGCCGCGCCCGGTCAAGCGCCGAGAAATCGCGTGCAAGCCGTAGCTCGACCCTTCCATCGGAGGCCGCGATCTTTGCCTCGCCCTCGGGGCGCGGCAGCCGGAGCATGGTTTTCGACACCGATTTCGGGCGCGGCTTCACGATTTTCGGGGCGCGATGCACGAAGTCCTTGAGCACCGCGATCTCAGCCTCGGCGTCGCGTTCCGGCGCGCGCGCGAGCATCTCGATCATCTCGTCACCGAGCATTGGGTCGGCATCGATGATCTTGAACAGTTCCAGACCGAGCGCGCGCGGGATCGCCTCGGGGTGGCGGATGTTGCCCTTGGCACCTTCGAGCACCCGGGTGAAGCTGCGGATGTAGCTGCGCTTCTGTTTCAGGGCCGAGGCATAGAGCTCCGACACTGCATCATGCGGTGTGATGCCGGTCTGCTCGGCATAGCTTAGCGCCAACTGCGCCATCTCGCCGAACGAGATGTCTTTTCGAACTAGGTTCTCATCGACCATCTTGCGGTAGAGATCGCGCACCGGTTCCCCGCGGGGAACCATCGCGGCCGGGATCTTTGCGTAACGCTGGTCGCCGGTCTGCTCCAACAACTCGCGGAACGCCGAAAGACGGCGATAGCCCTGGATCAGTTCGTAGCCGCCCTGCCCGTCCTGCTCGACCCGGATCGGGTTCGACAGCCCGATATCCTGGATCGAGAGCTTCAGTTCCTCGATCTCGGGATCCTTCGTCTTGGCGCGATCGCGCACAAGTTTCGACGTCCTGACCGCATCGATCGCGATCAGGTCGGTGATCAGTCCAAGCTTCTTGAGCCGCACATGCTCATGCGCCAGCTGGTCGTTCTCGGCCCGGATCGCCGCTTCGGCTTCGGCCCTGCCACGCGCCGCCTCGGCGGTCTCAGTGATCGCCGAGGCCATCGGCCCGCGCCGCGGCGCCGCCTGTTGCGGCTCGGGTTCCGGCTGCGGCGTGGGGTTCCCCGCGGGGAACCGGTCCGGCTCCGGCGCGTCGGGCGTGAAGTCGATGTCGAAGACGCTGCGTTTCTTGGCCATCTCAGTCCTCCAGCTTGTCCCATGCCGCCACCAGAGTGGCGCGGAACTCGTCATAGGCGCGATCGAAGGAGGCGCGGGCACGCCGCCAGGTCTCGCGTGTCATGTTTCGATAGTCGATCTCGTAGACCGAGCTCAGGAAACGGCCCGACTGTTCGACCGCGCGGGTCATCTCGATCGGATGCTCAGCTACATGCGGGCCGAACACCTTGTGAAACGCCTGCTGCATCGCCCGGTGGAGGTCGTTGTTGGGCTCGAACCGGGTCAGCAGGAACCGGATGTCCGAGAAGTGTTTCTCTGGCTCGGTGCCCGACGGCACGGCACCGCGGAACCGGCCCAGATCCTCGAGCGCCTCGGCAAGCTGACCGATGAAGGAGGTGGTGGAGTCGTACTCCCAGTAACCGGGCCCCGAGGGGATATAGAGCACGTCCGCGGCGAAGACCGCATTCATCGACTGGTAGCCGATCGCCGGCGGGCAATCGAACAGGATGATGTCGTATGCGTCATCGGGCAGGTGATCGAGATAGCGGTCGACGGCGGCAAAGAACGACCACTCCGGGTTCAGGTGCCGATACTGGGCCGAGGCGAACTCGACGAAGGCGGCGTTGGCGCAGGAGGGGACGAGGTCGATGGTGGGCCAGGAGGTCGGTTTGATGAAGTCGGTGACGCGCAGATCGTCCAGCCCCATGCCGGTGACCGAGGCGGGCAACTTGCGCTCGGGCAGGGCGGCGCCGGACTCGGCACCGCGCCCGGCGGCATTCATCCGCTCGGTCTCGCGGATCAGGTCGCGCGCCATGATGCCCCAGACCGTGTATTCCTCGGCCACGTCCGACAGCCCCATCGAATGCGACAGCGTCGCCTGCGGATCGAAGTCGACGCATAGCACCCGGTAGCCGTCGAGCGCCGCCGCATGGGCGAAGTGCAGCGCCACGGTCGACTTGCCGGCGCCGCCCTTGAAGTTGGCGACGGCGGCGCGGATCGCGCGCTTGCCGGCGGGGCGGGGCGGCAGCATCGGCTTGTTCTTGTGACGCAGCCGCCGGCGCAGCTCGCCGATCTCTTCGAGCGAGTACCAACGCTGGCGCCCGTCTTCCTCGACCAGCCCCTGCGGCAGCGACGGATCGGCGGCGAGCCGGCCCCGGAAGGTCGAGGGGTTCAGTCCGAGGATCAGCTCCGCCACCTCCCAGCTCGAGAAGCGGCGCAGGCTCTTCTCGTTCTCTGGCGAGAAGGTCTGCTGCCGGATGAAGCCCTGCATCTTGAGTGACTGCGACTGCAGCCGGGCCAGGTCGGTGTGTGTGAACATGCGGTCTCTGCCCTCCGGTTCCCCGCGGGGAACCGAAACCGGAACCCTTGGGAACGCTAATTCTTGCGATGTCACGATCTACGCCGGATTTGCGGCGCATGAAAAGCCATTTATGATCGAAACCGGAAATACGCCGGAATCGCGAAACGCCTGTGCCACAAGGCGCTTTCGATTCGCCGCCGGGCGCGAGTGATCAGAAGGAAGTGGCCGGGGAAGAGGGGACAGCCTTCACCCATCAGAAGGCCGATAGGGGGACATTTCCAGCCCAATAGGGGACACTCAGCGTGTCCCCCAATACCAATACATACCGATTTCCATCCGGAAATTGGATTGGTGCAGAGGGCCATTCCGGAGTCGGCTTGACAGAATCGTGTTTCCGGACGCAAATCAGGCCATGCCGGGGAAAGACGTTGGGAAGCGATGTCCGAGCCGGGGAGCAGACGTCGCCGGTCGATCCGTGCCGGGGCGTTCAGGGTACCGCCTTGACCGGCGGCAGGACAGGGCGCGCCATGTTGATGACAAAGGCCGTGGGCCGGGGGGCGGCGGCTCGCAAATACGACATCCTCACCGCCCTCGGTGCGCATGCGCTCGCCGGAGGCCGGACCGAGCAGGTGCTTGCCCTACGGCTGATGACGCTGATCACCGCGCGCTACAACTGGGGCCGCGACGAGCTTGCCGTCGGTCAGCGCGAGATCGCCCGGCTCTGGTCCGTGGACGAGCGCACGGTCAAACGCGAGATGGCCAAGCTGCGGGGCAGGGGATGGCTCGAGCTGAGCCGCGCCGGCGCGCGCGGTCGGGTCGCGGAATACCGGCTCGGCATCGAACGGCTGCTCGCAGACACGCGACCCGATTGGGACCGCGTCGGTCCCGACTTCGCGCATCGGCTCGAAGGGTCTGAGGATGACGGCAAGGTGGTGCCGCTGCCGATCAGGGGAGAGGTTCCGCCGCCCGACCTGTCGGCCGGGACCGAGTGGGCCCTCGCGCAGGCGGTGCTCCATGCCGAGGCGCCCGGGCCCTACGCATCGTGGCTCAGGGCGCTGGAGCGCGCCGGGCGATCGGGCGGGCGGCTGACACTCGTCGCGCCGTCACGGTTCCACGCGGCCTATGTGCAGACGCATCTCGCGACGCGGCTGCTGGCGGCCTGCCGGTCGGTGGACGATGATATCACCGAGGTGGCGGTGATCGCCACGACCTGAGCCTCAGATGATCAGCGCAATCACCGTCAGCACCACCGCCGTCCCGACCGTCACAGCGATCAAGATGGTGCGGTTGCTCGCCTCGCGCGCAGACAGCTTCGACGTCGCGCTCACCGGGCGCGGGGCCTCGGCCCCCTTGGGCGCCTGACCGCGCGCGGGGTTCTCGGTCTCGGCATCCTGGGCGCGCTTGACCTGAGCTTCGGTGTTGGGAAACCCCGAGGCCTCGTCATCCGTACCAAGTGGCGAGGCCGCGGGATCGGGAAAGCCTTTCTTGTCGCCCGCCTCGCCCTCGTCGATGTCGTGGCGCAGACGGTCGGTGCTATGCGGTGTCTCGGCCATGTCGCGGCTCCTTGAAAATGTCACCGCTCAACAGGAGGCCAGGCAGCGCGGTTCCTCAGAGCCAGAGCCGCAGGCCGCTTGCGGGCCATGGCGGTATGGCGGTGCGCGGGATCGACAGATCCTGCGGCGGCGCATCGAACCCGCTCTCGAGCAGCAATGCCGTCGCCTCGGAAAGCAGCGCCGCGGTCAGGGCCTCGCCGGGGCAGCGATGCCCGATCCGCATCGAGCCGCCGCCCTGCGGTACGAAGCCGCCCATGGTGACAGGCGCGCCGAGATGACGGCGCGGATCGAACCGCCCGGCTTCGGACCAGGCCGCCGGGTGGCGGTTGCTGCCATAAAGATCGAGCAGCAGCCAGTCGCCGGGCGCGAAGCGGTGGCCCTCATGCGAGAACGGCTCGATCACCCGGCCACCGATCACCGGGAAGAACGGGTAAAGCCGACGTACCTCGTCGCCCCAGGCGCGCAGCCCGACCTCCTCCGGCACGAGAGCGGCGCGGGCCTCGGGATGGCTCACCATCGCATGGGCGGAGAAGACGATGTAGCGCCCGACCGCCACGATCGGCCGCAGCAGGTTCAAAAGCTCAATCGCCGCTACCGCGCGGGGCAGGGCGATGCCATCGGGTCCGCGATGCCGGGCCACGCGGTCGAGCGGCGTCCCGGGGTCCGGTGCGCCGGACCGCGCGGCGCGAATCTGCTCCCGCGCCCAGGCCTCGGCCCGGCGTCGCAGCGCGCGGGCACGCAGATGGCCGGGGCCGATACGCGCCGCGCACGAGATCATCGCGGTCAGTTCCTCGCAGCGCCGTTGCGGCGCGTTCTCGGCCGGATCGATCCCGCACCAGCGCAACGCGACGCGGGTAAGGATCGGGCCGACCTCATCGGCGAGCACGATCTCCCGCGCGCGCCAGCCGGACGAGGCGGCCTGCCATTCCTCGCGCAGCATCTGCCGTGCCATACGCAGCCGTTCATCGGCCATCAACGACAGGAACAGCAGGCGGCGACAGCGATGCGCCACGCCGTCCAGCGTCTGGACAGAGCCCTTGTCCTGCAGCAGGGCCAGAACGCCGCCCGGCATGGCGCCGCGCCGCGAAAGTCGCCCTGGCACGTAGAAGGCCCGCGCCGCGGCCGGGCCGCGCAGGCAGGTGACCGGGCGCAGCATGATCCGGGTCCGGAACCCGTCGGTGCCGAGCCTGTCGCAGCGCCGCGACACGAAATCATATCCCTCTCTCAGGAACGACAAGGTGCTGTCGACCGAAACGAGGCGGGGGAGAGAGCGGTCTCGCATGGTGATGAAAAAACCATGGCTCGATGCGCGGGGTTCCGCGCCCTCCGGGCGCCGGGCGGAACCCCGCCATCCGACAGCGGTTGTCCGCCGAGAGCCGCAATATCGCCTGTTGGGCGCCGGTGGCGAGGCGAGGGCCGATGGCGATGGCCAATGGCGAGGGAAGGACCGAACATGACCGACCGCAAGGAAACCCAGCAGCGCGAGGATCTGCCGCATTACGAGCATCCCTCGGGCGGTTGGGGCTCGCTGCAAAGCGTCGCCAAGCACATGGGTCAGGAGCGGCCCGATCCCAGCGTGATCGAGACGCTGCGCCGCCAGAACAAGCCCGGTGGCCACATGTGCACCTCCTGCGCATGGACCAAGCCGCCGAACCCGCATATCGCCGAGTTCTGCGAGAACGGTGCCAAGGCGACGCTGTGGGACCTGACGCGCGACCGCTGCACGCCCGAGTTCTTCGCGCGCCACACCGTGTCCGAACTGCGGACATGGTCCGATTACGATCTCGAGATCCAAGGTCGGCTGACGCATCCGATGCGCTACGATCCGGCCAGCGACAAGTATGTCGAGACGACGTGGGACGATGCCTTTGCCGGGATCGGCGCGAAGCTGGCCGAGATCCGCGCGAGGGACCCGAAATCGGTGGTCTTCTACGCCTCCGGCCGTGCCAGTCTCGAGACCTCCTATCTCTGGGCGCTGCTCGCGCGGCTCTATGGCAACAACAACCTGCCGGACAGCTCCAACATGTGCCACGAGACCACCAGCGTCGGTCTCAAGAAGGTCACCGGCAGCCCGGTCGGCACCTGCGTGCTGTCGGATTTCGATCACTGCGACATGATCATCTTCATGGGGCAGAACACCGGCACAAACTCGCCGCGCTTCCTGCATCCTCTGCGCGCCGCCAAGAAACGCGGCTGCAAGATCGTCACCTTCAATCCGGTGCGCGAGGCCGGTCTCGTCACCTTCCGCGACCCGCAGAACCCGGTCGAGATGCTGGCGGGCAAGGAGACGGTGATCTCGGACCGCTACCTGCAACTCAAACCCGGTGGCGACGTGGCGGTGCTCGCCGGTCTGTGCAAACGCGTCTTCGAGATCGACGACGAGCAGGGCGGCGGCGTCATCGACCGCACATTCGTCGCGCAGCACACCTCGGGCTGGCCCGAATTCGAGAAAAAGATCCGCGAGATCGACTGGGTCGATATCGAACGCGTCTCGGGTCTGCGCCATGAGGATATCGCCGAGATCGGCGAGATGTACTGCAACTCCGAGAAGGTAATCGGCATCTACGGCATGGGGCTGACCCAGCACGTGCATGGCAGCCTCAACATCGCGATGTATGTCAACCTGCTGCTGATGCGCGGCAATATCGGTCGCGAAGGGGCGGGGATCTCGCCGGTGCGCGGCCATTCGAACGTGCAGGGCCAGCGCACGGTCGGTATCTCGGAAAAGCCCGAGCTGGTGCCGCTCGACAAGATCGACGAGTTGTTCGGCTTCAAGAGCCCGCGCGACGAGGGCACCACCACGGTCGAGGCGGTGCAGGGCATCCTCGACGGCTCCATCAAGGGCTTCGTGTCGCTGGGGGGCAATTTCGCCCGGGCGATCCCGGATCAGGGCCGCACCGACCGCGCATGGAAGGATCTGGAGATCAACGTCCAGATCGCGACCAAGCTCAATCGCAGCCATACTCTGGTCGGCAAGGAAGCCTGGCTGCTGCCCTGCCTCGTGCGCTCGGAGCTGGACATGCAGGCGACCGGGCCGCAGGCGGTGTCGATGGAGGACAGCCTGTCGATGATCCATGGCAGTCAGGGCAGGCGCGCGCCCGCCTCGAAGATGCTGCGCTCCGAGCCCTTCATCGTCGCCGGTATCGCCAAGGCAACACTGCCGCCGAACCCCAAGGTGAAGTGGGACGACTGGGTGGGCGACTACGCTCTCGTGCGCGACCTGATCGAGGAGACCTATCCCGACAAGTTCACCGATTTCAACGAAAGGCTGTTCACGGCGGGCGGCTTCTACAAGGGCAACCCGGCGCGCGAGCGGCATTGGGAGACCGAGACCGGCAAGGCGATCTTCACCGCGCCCGAGACGCTCTCGGCGCTGGGGCAGGTGCCGGGCCCGGACAGCTACACCCTCGTCACGGTGCGCTCGAACGACCAGTTCAACACCACGATCTACGGCTTCGACGACCGGCTGCGCGGGCTCAAGACCGACCGGCACGTGGTGATGATGAATCCCGAGATGATCGCCAAGGCGGGTCTCAGGGAAGGGCAGGAGGTGACGCTCTCCTGTGCCATAGAGGATGGCGAGACACGCGAGGTCGGTGGGCTCAGGGTCATCGCCTACGACCTGCCCGACGACACGGTGCTGACCTACTATCCCGAAACCAACCCGCTGGTGCCGCTCGACTACCATGACGAGCTGTCGAAGACCCCGGCCTACAAGGGCGTGCCGGTCCGCATCAGGGCCTGACTTCGACCGGGGCTCAGCCCTCGGTGGTGAAGGAGACCGCGCCATCCGAGATCCGGGCCGCCGTCAGGCGGCCCGTGGCCCATGCGCCGGTATCGATGGCGATCCGCCCATCCTCCAAGAGCGGCGCCGCCTGAACCACGTGGCCATGCACCACCCAAAGCCCGTCGCGGCGGGGCAGGGTGGCGAATTTCGGATGCCCCCAGAGCAGGGTCTGCGCCGCCTGCCGACCCGGCGGGTGATCGGGGTCGAGCCCGGCATGGGCCGCCACGAGATTGCCGCTGCTCCAGAGCAGCGGCGCCGCGCGCAGCCAGTCCAGCATCGGCCCCAGCGCCGCGGCGAGATCTTCGGCGGCGCGCGCGGCCTCGCCCGGCAGTTCGAGATCGGGGGGCGCCACGCCGAAGCTCGCCAGCGTGGCGGTGCCGCCATTGTGCAGCCATGGCGCGGCCTTGCGCTGCGGTGCATCGAGAAAGTCGAGCATCATCTGCTCGTGATTGCCGCGCAGGCAGATTACACGGTCATGGCGCCAGTGATGCAATAGCCGCAGCACCCCGGCGCTGTCGGGACCGCGATCGATCATGTCACCGAGAACCACGATCGGCGCGAGGGCGTCGCGCCGCGCGATGCGACGCAGCAGCGGCGCCAGCAGGTCGCGGCGGCCATGCACGTCGCCGATCGCGTGGACCGTCGTCGTCGGGGCAACGGGGCCGCCTTTGAAACGGCGTCCGGTCAGGGCTGGCAACAGGCTCATGCCCATTCGATAGCGCGCCGCGCCTCCGTGCGCCACAGGCCCGGCGTCGTGGCCAGACACCTTGGCCGGGCGCGCGCCGTCACTCAGCCCAGAACCAGGCCGCCGGCGATCAAGGCCAGTTGGAGCAGGCTGCGACCCACGCGAAAGCCGCCGCGACGAGACAGGGGCAGGGGGTGGGCGGCGGCAACCGCCAGAAGCGACAGGGAGACGAGTTGTGTGATGCCTACGCCATTCGCCGCCAATACGATCACGAGCGGCGCCCAGAGGATCGTGATGGCCACCACTGCCCAGCGGCCCGCGCCAGCCAAGATGGCGACCTCGCTCTCCGTGGCCGGTTCCTCCCAGAATGCGCGATCGGCCGCGTTCCAAGCGCCGAGGAGCGCGCCGACCAGGATAACGACCGACAGCCAGATCGGGCCGATCCGGGTGGTGTCGTCCAGGATCATGAGCACGAGTGCGAACTGAACGCATTGCCCGAACCCCATGCACCAGCGGGTCAGCGGCTTCGGGGCTCCGGCCCTGTCGGCGGCGATGGCGCCGTGCGAGAGGTCCCTGACGACTAGCAGCGAAGCGAACGTAAAGCTCATCCGCGAGAGCACGACCGATCCAGGGAGATCGCTCATCGCGGCCAGATACGCACCGGTCAAGGCGGCGACCGTCGAGCTAATCAGGAGCTCGACGATCAGGGGCCGCTGTTCCGCGAGGTCCGAGAACCATGCCATCCGCCACATCGCCTTGCTCGCGTCCAAGCTCCCAATATACAACCTATAGGAGAGTAGTGCGAGACTTGGCAACGGGTTTTGCAGGCTCGGCCCGCGCGTGAGGCCTGCCTCAGTCGCGGCTCACCAGCTTGTTGAAGCGGCTCGCCGCGCCGTCGGCGGCGCGATCCTGATGCAGGAAGGCCAGCTTGCTCTCCTCGAAGATGGCGAACCAGTCGTCCCAGTCGATCCGCTCCAGCCCCTCGGCGCTGGGTTCGAAGTCGATCCTGAGAATGCCGCCCTCGCCCTTGTCGGCAGTGTCCGACACCCGGGCGGGATGGCCGCCCCGGGCCTCGCACCATTCGCGGATCTCGTCATGGTCGGTGGTGGTCTTCGCGTCGCTCATCTCGTGCTCCTATCGGAAACCTTCGTTCCCTAACGCGGCGGCGGAGCCGCGGTTTCGCGTTCCGATGTCGCCAAACCGCGCCGGAGCGGCGTGCGCGTGCTGGCATAAGGGGGCGGAGCGGGCGACAAGCGGTGCCAGCCCCAGACGAGAGATGCCATGACCACCCACATCCTGACGCTCACCTGTCGCAACCGCCCCGGCATCGTCGCCGCCGTCGCCACCGCGCTGGCCGAGACCGGCGGCGACATCACCGAGGCGCGGCAGTTCGACGACACGCTCACCGGCACCTTCTTCATGCGGGTGGCGTTCCGGCTGCCGCAGGAAGTCGGCGGCGACGGGGCCTTTCGCGCCAAGATGGACGGCATTGGTACCGCCTTCGGCATGCAGTGGACGCTGAACCCGCAGGATTACCGGCAAAAGGTGCTGATCCTCGTCTCCAAGTTCGATCATTGCCTCGCGGACCTGCTCTATCGGCAGCGCATCGGCGAGATGCCGATGGATCTCGTAGCGGTGGCGGGCAACCATCCGCAGAGCGCGCTGTCGGTGCGGCTGCCCGAGGAGGTGCCCTATCACCACCTGCCGATCACCAAGGAGACCAAGCCGCAGCAGGAGGCCGAGATCCGAGCGCTGGTCGAGGAGACGGGGGCCGAGCTGGTGGTGCTGGCGCGCTACATGCAGATCCTTAGCGACGAGATGTCGGCCTGGCTCTCGGGGCGCTGCATCAACATCCACCATTCCTTCCTGCCGGGATTCAAGGGCGCCAAACCCTATCATCAGGCGCATGCGCGCGGGGTGAAGATGATCGGCGCCACGGCGCATTACGTGACCGAGGATCTCGACGAGGGGCCGATCATCAGCCAGGACGTCGAGCACGTCACCCATGCCGACACGCCAGACGACCTCGTCGCCAAGGGCCGCGACATCGAGCGGCGGGTCTTGGCGCGGGCCGTGGCGCTGCATCTCGACCGGCGGGTGCTGGTGAATGGCGGCCGCACCGTGGTGTTCGGCAAGTAGCGTTCAGTCGGCGGTATCGGCCTTGCCCGGTACCCCGAGCTGTGCGTCGACGCCGTCGTAATCGGTCTCGTCCGAGAGGCCGAGCGCGATCCAGCGCAGCGCCGGGACATGGGCGCAGGCGACCATCACCACCATGGTGATCGGCACCGCGAGGATCGCGCCCGCCACGCCCCAGACCCAGCCCCAGAACAGCAGCGCGCAGAGAATCACCAGCGCCGAGATCGACAGGTGCCGGCCCTGCACGCGCGGGTCGATGTAGTTGCCCATCACCTGTTCGATCGCCAGCACCCCCGCGCCTACCATTACCGCGGTCCACGGATCGCGGGTGGCGAAGGCATAGACCACCGGCAGTATGCCGGAGATCAGCGAGCCGATCGAGGGTACGAAGTTGAACACGAAGGTCAGCAGCGCCCAGACGATCAGCAGGTCGAGCCCGAAAACCCACAGCCAGCCGACATAGAGCAGCGCGGTGACAATGCCGAGGATGAAGCGTACCCAGAGATAGCTGCGGGTCTTCTCGGCGACGAGGTCGACCGCGCCGCTGACCTCGGCGCGCTTGTCAGGGCGCAACATCGCGCCGAGTTTGGAATACCAGCGCGGTGCCTCCGACAGCATCAGCAGCGTCAGGAAGAAGATCAGGACCAGCGCCAGTGCGATCGCCGAGATGGTCGAGATCACCGTGGTGGCGAGGCCGGAGGCGCGTTCCATCAGCGTGCCGCCGAAGCCCCCCGACCCTGCAAGGCCGCGGATCTGTTCGACCAGCCCGGTGGCGGCGCCGCCGCCCTGTGACGGGTCGGGCGCGTCGCTGGGGTTGAGCCCGGCGCCGGGCGTTGCCTGAATCGCGCTTTCGACTGCGGCGCCGGTGGCGCCCGCCGCGGCCTCGCCGGTGGCGGTCTCCTCGGCCTGCTCGGCATCCCCATCCGGCGCGTTGCCGCCGCCTTGCTCGGCGCTGCCAACGTTCTCGCCGCCGCCCGAAAGCTGCTCGACCGCCTCGCTGGCCTGTTCGGCCGGAAAGCGGGCGAGAAATTGCTGGGCGGAGATCCACAACGCGCCCATGAAGGCCGCCAGCACAAGCGCCAGGAGCGTCATCGCCGCGAGATGGCCGATCCAGGCGCGGCCGCCCGCCCAGGAGGTGACGCGGGCGTCGACAGGGGAGAGCAGCAACGCGAGGAAGAAGGCAAAGACGATCGGCAGGAAGACCGGCTGCATGACGTGCAGCGCCCAGCCCACCAGCACCAGCGTGATCACCCCCAGCATGCCGAGGGCGGGGTGGGCGAGGCCGCGTGGCAGCAGCCTGCGGGCCTCAGCTTCAGGCGCCTTGTCCGACATGCAGCGACAATCCTCCGTCGATGGTGAAGGTCTGGCCGGTGACGTAGTCGGCCTCGGGCGAGGCGAGGTAGACCGCGAGATGCGCGACCTCCTCGGGTTTGCCGGCGCGACGCCACGGGATGTGACGCACCTGCTGCTGGAGCTGTTCGGGGTCGTCCATCGCCTCCTGGTTCATCGCCGTGAGGATCATCCCCGGCGCGATGTTGTTGACCGCGATCCGGTCGGGAGCGAGTTCGAGACACAGTGTGCGGGTCAGGTTGCGCAAGCCGCCCTTGGCAGCGTCATAGGCGGCGGAGCCGATGCGGGGGATCTCCTCATGCACCGAGGAGATGTTGACGATGCGCCCGCCGCCACCCACCGCGCGGCGGGCATGGATGAAGGCGCGGCAGCACAGGAACGGGCCGAACAGGTCGGTCTTGAGCATCTTCTCCCAGCTCTCGTCCGACATCTCGGCCACCTCGTCGCCGGGCGCGTCCATCCCGGCGCAGTTGACGAGGATGTCGGGCGCGCCGAAGGCGCCCGAGGCGGCGGCAAAGAGCCGCTTCACGTCGTCGGGGCTGGTGTGGTCGCATTGCACCGTCACCGCCGCGCGGCCCGCATCGCGCACCGCCTTGGCGGTGTCCTCGGCGTCGTCGGCGGCTTCGAGATAGGCCAGAACCAGATCGGCGCCCTCGCGGGCAAAGGCGATGGCGGTCGCCCGGCCGATCCCGGATTCAGCGCCGGTGACGATGGCGATCCTGTCCTGCAGCCGTTCGGTCATGTGCCCCTCGCTCAAGCTCGGGGCACAGGCCATCCGGGCCCCGTCAGGGGGGCAACTGCCCGCGCCGATCAGGGTTCCGGAAACCGCTTGCGGGTTCAGCCCCGGGCGTAGACATCCTCGTATCTGACGATGTCGTCCTCGCCGACATAGGCGCCGGTCTGCACCTCGATCAGCACCATCGGCACCTTGCCGGGGTTCTCCATGCGGTGGACGGCGCCGAGCGGGATGTAGACCGACTGGTTCTCGGTCACGAGCTTCACCTCGTCATCGATGGTGACCCGGGCCGTGCCCTCGACCACGATCCAGTGCTCGGAGCGGTGATGGTGGCTCTGCAGGCTGAGCGAGGCGCCGGGATGGACGAGGATCCGCTTCACCTGGAACCGGCCGCCGACCACGAGGCTCTCGAACCAGCCCCAGGGGCGGTGGTCCTTCGGGAAGGCGGTGGCCTGCACGGCCTTCTTGGCCTTCAGCGCCTCGACCGCCTTCTTCACGTCCTGCGCGCGGCGCATGTCGGCCACCAGCACCGCGTCGTTCATCGCGATCGCCATGACGTTCTCGAGCCCGATGCCGACGATCTCCAGCCGGTCGCTCTCCGAGCGCAGCAGCGTGTCACGGCAGTCGATCGCGGTGGCGCCTTCGGAGGTCACGACGCCGTTCGCGTCGGGGCCGCTCTCGCGCCAGACCGCGTCCCAGCCGCCGAGGTCGGACCAGGCCGCCTGGTAGGGCACGACCGAGAGGTTCGGCGCCTTCTCCATCACCGCGTAGTCGATCGAGATGTCGGGCGCGGTCGCCCAAGCTTCGGGTTCGAGCCGCAGGAAGCCCAGATCGGTTTTCGCCTGCGCCAGCGCCGCCTCGACCGGCCCGAGGATCTCGGGCGCGTTTTCGCGGAACGCCGCGACCATGTCGGTGGCGCGGGCCATGAAGATGCCGGCGTTCCACAGGAAGTTGCCGGAGGCCAGCATGTCCTCGGCACGGCCCGCATCGGGCTTCTCGACGAAGCGCGTGAGCGGCTGCGGCGCGCCGTCGCCGACCGGGCCCTCGAGTTCGAGATAGCCGTAGCCGGTCTCGGCATGGGTCGGCGCGATGCCGAAGGTGACGAGCCGGCCCTCGGAGACCGGCCCGAGCCCGCGCGCCACGGCGGCGTGGAAGGCCGGCGCGTCGGGCACCACGTGGTCGGAGGGCGCGACCAGCATCACCGCCTCGGGGTTCTCGGCCACCAGATGCAGCGCCGCGGCAAGGATCGCTGGGGCGGTGTTGCGCCCCTCGGGCTCGATCAGCACCGCGCCGGGATCGATACCGGCGAGGCCGAGCTGTTCGGTCACGATGAAGCGGAAATCGGAATTGGTGAGCACCAGCGGCGCCGCGAAGCCCAGAGCCCCGTCCGGCCCGAGACCGCGCCCATGCAGCCGCTGTGCGGAAGCCTGAAACAGCGTCTCCTCGCCCATCAGCGGCACGAACTGCTTGGGATAGCTCTTGCGCGAGAGCGGCCAGAGCCGCGTGCCGGAGCCGCCGCAGAGAAGAACCGGGGTGATGTCACTCATATCGATTACCATGATAAATTACTGTCCATCGCAATTTCGCCTTCAGGTAGAATCCCGAGAGGCGTAGGCCGCCTTATCGGCGTCTTGGGCGAACTCCTACCGTCAATCCGTCCTCTCTGAAAAGACCTCTTGGCCGGCTTCTTGCCAATCGGGCCGGGGCAGGGGCCGATCATGCTTCGATCCCGGGCGGTGCTGGACATTATCGCGCCACCGCAGCATCACTTCGGGGCATCACGGGAGGGTTGTTTATGCGCGCGGCGATAGGTCGGTATTTCGCTTGGTCGTTCGGTGTCACGATACTGGGTCTGGTGCTGGCGGTCTGGCTGGGCTGGCGGCAGGGCGGCGCGGCCGGCGCGCTGTCCTTCGGGATCATCGCCACCGTGCTGGCGGTGCTGGAAATCTCGCTCTCCTTCGACAATGCCATCGTCAACGCCAACAAGCTCGACACCATGTCGGAGGTCTGGCGCCGACGTTTCCTCACATGGGGTATCCTGATCGCGGTGTTCGGCATGCGGATCGTCTTTCCGCTCGCGGTGGTGGTGGTCGCCGCCGGGGTCGGTCCATGGGAGGCGGTGCGCCTCGCTGCCGCCGAGCCTGCCGAATACGCGCGGATCATGGAAGAGGCGCATCTGTCGATCACCGCCTTCGGCGGCACATTCCTGATGATGGTCGCGCTCTCCTTCTTCATCGACGAAAGCAAGGAGGTCGACTGGTTCGGCAGTCTCGAACGGCGGCTGCGGCGCGCCGCCGGCGTGCAGGGGCTGCAGATCGGGCTGGTGCTCGTGGTACTGGTCAGCTTCGCGGCGGTGCTCGACCCGGTCGATACCGGCACCTTCCTGTTCTCGGCGCTTCTGGGGCTCCTGAGCTTTCTGGCGCTCGACATGCTGGGCAACTGGCTCGATGCCGAGGAAGAGGTGGGGGCGGCGGCTCGCGCCGGCGGACTGGGCGCATTCCTCTATCTCGAGGTGCTCGATGCGAGCTTTTCCTTCGACGGGGTGATCGGCGCCTTCGCGGTGACCAAGAACCTGTTCCTGATCGCCATCGGTCTCGGGATCGGCGCGATGTATGTGCGCTCCATGACGATCATGCTGGTCGAGAAGCGCACCCTGGCCGAGTTCCGCTACCTCGAACACGGGGCGTTCTACTCGATCCTGGTGCTGTCGGTGCTGATGTTCGCCCAGACCCTGGTGCATGTGCCCGAGGCGATCACCGGCCTTCTAGGTGCGGCGTTGATCGGGGTCGCCCTGTGGTCCTCGATCCGCCACAACCGCGCGCAGGAGATCCGCGAAGCCTGACCGACCCCCGGAAACGCGAAGGGGTTCCCGAGCGGGAACCCCTTCGTTCGTCTTGCGCCCCGGTTCAGTCGCGGCGCTTGGGAGCGTCGAAGCCGCCCTTGCGGGCCGCGGGCTTGCCGGCCTTCGTGCCACTCTTGGCACCGGTCGGCGGGGTGAAGCGGCGCGAGGTGTCGGCGGCGCCGCGCGGCTTGGACGGGCCTTCGGGCTTGCCGGGACGAGGTCCGGGCTTAGCACCGGGCTTGAAGGGCTTGCTACCCGGCTTGCCGCCGGACTTGCCGCCGCGCTCGGAGACCGCGCCATCGCGGCTGCGGTCGAACGGCTTTGCGTCCTTCTTCTTCCAAGGCTTGTCGCCGGTCTCGCCGTCGCGTTTCTTCCATGGCTTGCCCTCGGGCTTGCCGCCATCGGCCTCGGGCTTCTTCCAGGATTTGTCGCCACGCGGCTTGTCGCCCATGGGCTTGTCCGCGCGCGGCTTGCGCGGCGGGCGGCTGTCCTCGGCCGCGGGCTGCGGCGCAGGCGCGGCCGGGGCCGATGCCGCGGGGGCCGTGGCCTCGGGGGCCGTGGCCTCGGGGGCGGGGCGGGGCGCATGCTCGGGACGGGGGCCGCGATCGGGTCGCGGGGTCCGCTCGGGCCGATCACCGCGCTCGGGGCGGGGTCCACGTTCGGGCCGCTGCCCGCGCTCGGGCCGGGGGCCGCGCGACAGGTCCGGCGCCGCGTCGAGTGCGGTCATCTTCAGGCCCTCTTCGGGCGACATGTCCGGGCCGATCGCCCGCAGGAAGCCGGGCACCGAGGCTTCGGCGATCTCGACGAATGTCTCGGTCTCCTGAATCCGGATCGCGCCGATCGCGTCCTTGGAAATGTCGCCGGCGCGGCACAGCAGCGGCAGGAGCCAGCGCGCCTCGGCCCGCTCGTTGCGGCCGACGGAAAGCGAGAACCACTTGCCGGGGCCGAAGCTTTCGGCGGGGCGCTTCTGCGGCTTGGCATCGGGGGCCTGCAGCTCCTCGGGCGCCGAACGGCGGGCGCGGTAAAGCGCCAGATAGGCCGCCGCGATGGTCTCGGGCGCGTGCCGGTCAAGCAGCTTGGCGGCGAAGACCTTGGCATCCTCGGTCACCTCGGCGTTCCAGACCGGATCGTCGAGCAGCCGCGCCTCGTCGGCGGCGAGGATGTCCTCGGCCGAGGGCGGCACGGTCCAGTCGGCCGAGAGCTTCGCGGTGCCGAGCAGGCGCTCGGCCTTCTTGCGCAGCTTCATAGGCACGATCAGCGCGCTGACGCCCTTGCGCCCCGCGCGGCCGGTCCGGCCCGAACGGTGCAGCAGCGTCTCGGAGTTCGAGGGCAGCTCGGCGTGGATCACCAGCTCGAGATCGGGCAGGTCGATGCCGCGCGCCGCGACGTCGGTGGCGACGCAGATCCGGGCGCGTCCGTCGCGCATCGCTTGCAGCGCATGGGTGCGCTCGTTCTGGGTCAACTCGCCCGAGAGCGAGACGACCGAAAAGCCGCGGTTCGACAGCCGCGCCGTGAGGCGGGCCACGGTGGCGCGGGTGTTGGCGAAGACGATGGCGTTGGTGGCGTCCTGATGGCGCAGCGTGTTTATGATCGCCGCCTCTTCGTCGCCCTGCGCCACCTGTAGCGCCTTGTAAGCGATGTCGGCGTGTTGACCACCCTTGGTGGCGACGACGACGCGCTCGGCGTCGTTCTGGAAATCCTGCGCCAGCTTGGCGATGGCCGGCGGCACCGTGGCCGAGAAGAGCAGCGTCCGGCGCGCCTCGGGACAGGCCGAGAGAATGAATTCGAGATCCTCGCGGAAGCCGAGGTCGAGCATCTCGTCGGCCTCGTCGAGCACCACGGCGCGGATGTCCGACAGGTCGATCGCGCCGCGGCGCACGTAGTCGGCAAGGCGGCCCGGCGTGGCGACGACGATATGCGCGCCGCGGTCGAGCGCACGGCGCTCGTCGCGGATCTCCATGCCGCCGATCGCCGTGGCGAGACGGGCGCCGGCGCCGCGATAGAGCCAGTCCAGCTCGCGCATCACCTGGCTCGCCAGTTCGCGGGTCGGCGCGATGGCCAGCGCGACGGGGGCGGCGGCGCGGCCGAGATGGCCGTTCTCGTCGAGGATGGTCGGGCCGATGGCGAGGCCGAAGCCCACGGTCTTGCCGGAGCCGGTCTGCGCCGAGACCAGCAGGTCGCGCTCGGCAAGCTCCGCTGCGGTGACGGCCTCCTGCACCGGAGTGAGCGTGTCGTAGCCGCGCGCATCAAGCGCGTCCCTGAGGGTCTGCATCATAGGTAAGAAATGTCCGTTGGTCCAAGATCGGCAATAGCCGGGAGCCGCGCCGGATCGCGCGGTGTCAGACCAAGCCTCATAGACGGATCGTGCGGCGCTGTATAGCGCCAATAGTGCCCCGGCCTAGCGGAACAGGAAGCAATCCACCGGTGCCGCCGGTTCCTCGGGGCGGTTGGCGGCCTCGACGGGGGTTGCCTGGGGGAGCGGCTCAGGTTTCGCAAGCCGGGCCCGCGCGACGGACAGGCTCTTCCTGCGGCCGAGCTTCGGGGTCACCAGCGCCACCTTCGGCATGGCGGGGAGGGGCGTGGGGCGGGACTTTGACCGGCGCGCGCAAAGCAGATCGGCGGCAACGGCCTCGATATGGATGCTCTCCGAGTCCTTCGCCGAATAGCAGATCGCCGATTGAGCTGACATGTCGTTCTCCCTGCCCCTGCCGCGACATCATCTTTTTAGGCTCGAAGCCGGTGATGTTTGGCCGCCGGCGCGTTGAGCCGGCTGGAGTTCTGGATCGGGTTTTCGCCGTTTCGTTGCAAGCGCGCGGCGTGAAGACCGGCGGAAACATGCCCGATGCATCTTGGATCCTAACAACCCCAAGACGAACTTGAAACAAAGGGCCGCGCAAGTGCGCGGCCCTGAAACTTTTCGTCGCAATAAAGGGTTACGTAGGGTTATTCACCCGGCACGGCGCTCATGCCCGCATCCGACTCACGGTAGTGATGCTTATCGCGTACCGGGCGCATCATCAGGTTGGCGAAGAAGGCCACGACCAGCAGCGCCGCCATCACGTACATCGTGGTGTTGTAAAGGCTCGAGGTCGGATCGACCGTGCCCGCGGGCGCGATCTCCATCAGTCGCGCGATGGTGACGGTCTTGGCGGCCACGAGCTGGTCGAGCTGGTCGAGCCCCGCGCCGAACTTCTCCGCGAAGGCCGCCGGATCGACCTTGGCGGCGAGATCGGCGACCGCGGATTTCACCGACATGTCGCGCAGGCTCGTGATCAGCAACGGCCCGAGCACGCCCGCCGTCGACCATGCCGTCAGCAAACGGCCATGGATGCCGCCCACATGCATGGTGCCGAACATGTCCGCCAGATAGGCCGGGATCGTCGCGAAGCCGCCGCCATACATGGTGAAGATGATCATGGTCGCGACGTAGAAGCCGATCAGCCAGATGATCGAGGGGTCCGACGCCGTGGCGGATGCGAAGAACGGGATCGACAGGTAGAGCGCCGCGCCCAGCACGAAGAAGATCGTGTAGGTGGTCTTGCGGCCGATATAGTCCGAGGTCGAGGCCCAGAAGAACCGGCCGACCATGTTGAAGACCGAGATCATCAGCACGTAGGTCGAGGCGAAGGCCGCTGTCACGATCAGCGGCATCGAGGTGCCGTAGATCTCGCTCATCATCGTCTTGGCCACGCCGATCACGCCGATGCCGGCGGTGACGTTGAAGCACAGCATCAGCCAGAGCTGCCAGAACTGCGGTGTCTTCATCGCCTGGTCGATATGGACGTTCGAGCGGGTGATCATCCCGGCGGAGGCCGATTCCGGCTTCGGCTGCCAGCCCTCGGGCTTCCAGTCCTTGGCCGGCACGCGGAAGCCGAAGGCGGCGATGATCATCACCACGAAATAGCCGATTCCGAGGGTCAGGAAGGTCGCGGCCGCGCCGGTATCGCCGGTGCCCACCGCGTAGAGGCCGTTGGCGACGACGCCGTCGATCTGGCCCGCCTGCGCGGCGGTGGCGCTGACCGCCTCGATCAGCTGGCCGTTCTGCTCGACGAAGAGGCGGCCGTTCTCGGTGCTGGTGGCGACCTCGCCGGTCATGCCGAGGAAGGTCGGCGCCTCGGAATAGAGGCCCAGCAGCCAGGATTTGAGCGGGGTGGCGATGATCGCGCCGCCGCCGAAGCCCATGATCGCCATGCCGGTGGCCATGCCGCGCCGGTCCGGGAACCAGCGGATCAGGGTCGAGACCGGCGAGACGTAGCCCAGGCCCAGGCCGCAGCCGCCGAGCACGCCATAGCCGAGATAGACCAGCCAGAGCTGGTGCGCGGCGATGCCGAGCGAGCCGATCACGAAGCCGCCGCCCCAGAGGCAGGCGGAGAGCACGCCGACCATGCGCGGCCCGACCTTCTCGAGCCACTTGCCGCCGAAGGCGGCGGCGAGGCCGAGGAACACGATCGCGACCGAGAAGATCCAGACCACCGAGGAGAGCGACCAGTCATCGCCCGCCGGCGCCACGACGCCCAGCTCGCGGGTCAGCGGCGGGTTGAAGACCGACCAGGCATAGACCGAACCGATGCACAGGTGGATCGCGATCGAAGCGGGGGGGACCAGCCAGCGGTTGAAACCGGGCTTGGCCACGATGTTGTCCTTGTGAAGGAATCCGAACGGCCCCTTCGCGTCACTCAAGCTCATGATGTCTCCTCCCAGAGTCGCGGCGCCTGCCCGCCGGGCAGAGCCGTCATGGCGGCGATGCTTGCGGCGCACATCTTGAACTGTCAAGAAAAAATACGTATTTGAAACAATGGCTTAGATGGACATTCTGTCGGGAGTTGGCGCCCGTCGGGGTCGGGAAGTGGACATTTTGTCCGCCGACCTCGTGCCCCTTGATCGCTGCGCGGTCAGCCGGTCCCTGTGGCGGGGCCGGCCGCAGGCAGGCGGATCGTGAAGCGGCTGCCCCGGCCCGGTTCGCTCTCGGCGAGGATGGTGCCGCCGGCCTGGGTCACGAGGGTCTGGCTGATCGACAGGCCGAGGCCGGTGCCGCGGCTGCGCTTGGTGGTGAAGAACGGATCGAAGATGCGCGCCAGCACCTCCGGCGCGATGCCGGGCCCGGTATCGGTGACCTCGATCTCGACCCAGTCGCGCCCCTCGTGCTCCGCCTCGCGGCTGGCGATCCGCAACGTGCCGCCTTCCGGCATGGCATGCGCGGCATTGACCACAAGGTTGATCAGCACCTGAGTCAGCTCGCCGCGATCCATGGTGACGCGGGCCCGTGGCGACAGGTCGGTCTCGATTTTGAGATTGCCTTCGCCCGACTGGTGTCGCGCAAGGGCCAGCGCGTCGCGCACCGCCTCGCCCGCCTCCAGCGTCTCGCCGGAGGGAGCGTAATCGCCGGGGCGCGCGAATTGCAGGAGCTTCGACACCATGGCCGAGATCCGGTGCACCTGCGCGTCGATCAGGTCGAACTCGGTCTTCACGTCGCGCGCCACCTCCGGCGGCAGCGTCTCGCGCGCGACGTCGAGATTGCCCTGGATCACCGCCACGGGGTTGTTGATCTCATGCGCGACGCTGGCGGTGATCTCGCCCACGGCGGCGAGCTTTTCCGACAGCACCAACTGCCGCGTCGCCTGTTCGAGCCGGTCCTTGGCTTCGCGCAGGTCGCGGGTGCGCGCCTCGACCTCGCGCTCCAACTCGGCGGCCCAATCGCGCAGCCGCGCGTCGCGCTCCTGCACCTGGTCAAGCAGCGTGTCGAGATGGCCCGCGACCTGGCCGATCTCGTCCGGTCCCTGCAGGTGGATGCGCGCGCGCAGGTCCCCCGCCTCGACCCGGGCCATGGTCTGAGTCATCCGCTCCAGCGGCAGGAAGATCCGCCCCGCCCAACGCAGGAACAGCGGCACCGTGATCGCCAGCACCGCCAGCAGCGACAGCGCCACCCATAGGAGCGAGTTGGCCCGCGCCGCGGAGAAGGGCGCTTCGAGAAAGCCGACATAGAGCATGCCCACCGCGTCGCCGTGGCTGTCGCGGATCGGCTCGTAGGCCGAAACGTACCAATCATTGACCACGAAGGCGCGGTCGAGCCATGTCTCGCCGCGCTCCAGCACCCGCTCGGACACCGCTTCGGAGACCCTCGTGCCGAGCGCCCGGACATTCTCGAACAATCGCACGTTGGTCGAGACCCGCACATCGCCCAGAAACAACGTCGCGGTGCCGCGGCTGCCCTCGGGCAGGGAGCGGTCGCGGTAGACGAGGTCGTTGATCGTGTCGATGAAGTCGAGATTGCGGTTGAGCAGCACGCCCCCCACCAACGCCGCGCGGCCACCCCCCGCCAGCGTCACCGGCGCCGCCGCGTGGATCATCATGCCGCGATCCTCGCGGTCGCGCTCGGTCGGGCGCGCGGCGGCGGTGGGCACCAGCGGGATCGCCGCGCGCGCGGCCAGATCCGGCGACAGCGCGGCGAGCGTGGCCGGGGCGAACAGGTCGACCGCGCTCATCGCCCGCCCCTCCAGCGCCGACGCGATCACCGGCCAGTCCTCGGCCGACAGGATCGCGTCGAAACGCGAGATGCCGCCGGGCCGGGCGAGGAACAGGAAGTCGAAGCCGAGCGCGTCGCGGCGCCCGGCGAGGAAGCCCTGCGCCGAGGGGTCGCGCGCGATTGCCGCCGCGAACTCGGTCGAGGCGCCGAGCGCGTCGAGCCGCTCGGCCGCGTTCTCCAAAAGCCGGCCGAGATACTGGTCAGCGATGGTCAGGTCGGAGTTCACCTTGACGATCAGAAGCTCGTCGAGCCGGTCCGACCAACGCAGCACGATCACCCCGATGAAAAGCGGTAGCAGCACCAGCACCGGCAAGAGCGCGATCGCCAGCAGCCGCGCCCGCACCGACCGGGCAAAGAGTCCGAAGGGGCGCAGCGTCACAGCCCCCAGGCGGCGCATTTGCGATCGATGGTCTTGCGGCTGACGCCGAGCCGCCGCGCCGCCTCGGCGCGGTTGCCGCCCGTGGCCTCCAGCGCCGAGAGGATCTCGCGCCGCTCCACGTCGTCGAGCGGCTCGATCGGGCTGCTGGGTGGCGGGCTGAGCTGCTCGAACGGAAAGCGGCCGAAGATCAGCGCCCGCTCGACGAAGTTGCGCAGCTCGCGGATATTGCCGGGCCAGTCATGGCGCAGGATCGCGGCGCGGACGGGCGCGTCGATCTCGACCCGGGGCAGGCCGAGCTGGGACGACAGTTCCTCGACGAACAGCGCGGCGAGATCGACCGTGTCGGCGCCGCGCCGCCGCAGCGGTGGCATGTTGATCTCGAGCACGTTGACCCGGAACCACAGATCCTCGCGGAAACGGCCCGCCGCGACCTCCTCGGGCAGGGTCTTGGAAGTGGCGAAGACGAGGCGGATATCGAGCGGCCGCTCGCGCTCGCTGCCGACGGGGCGCACGGTGCGGTGCTCCAGCACCCGCCGCAGCGCGGTCTGCGCCGAAGCCGAAAGCTCGCCGATCTCGTCGAGGAAGACGGTGCCGCCCTGTGCCGAGACGAGCAGCCCCTCGCGCGGGGCGTCGGCGCCGGGAAAGGCGCCGCGGGTATGGCCGAACAGCTCGATCTCCAGCATGTCGGCCGGGATCGCGGCGCAGTTGACCGGCACGAAGGGCCCCGCGGCGCGATCCGACAGCCCGTGCAGATGCCGCGCCGCCACCTCCTTGCCGGTGCCGCTCTCGCCGGTGAGCAGCACCGGCGAGGGAACACGGGCGACGCGTTCGAGCATACGCCGCACCTCCTCGATCTGCGGCGAGGCGCCGATCAACCGGGTACGGCGCGACCGGCCCGGATCGCCGGTGGCCAGCTCGTGGCGCAAGAGCGCGTTCTCGCGGCGCATCGCGGCCAGCTCGACGCAGCGGCGCACGGCGTTCAGAAGCTGGTTCGACCGGAACGGCTTGAGCACGAAATCCACCGCGCCCGCGCGCATCGCCTCGATCGCGGTGTCGAGATCGGCGAAGGCGGTCATGATGATCGTGTCGCTCTGACTGCCGCGCCGCCGCTGCTCCGCCAACCATTCCAGCCCCGAGCGCCCCGGCATCCGGTTGTCGAGGATCACCACGTCGAAGAGCTGCTGCGCGGTGAGCGCCTCGGCCGCCTCGGCGCTGTCAGCCTCGGCCACCTCGCGGCAATGCGGCGCCAGCGTCTTCACGAGAAAATTCCGCATCCCCGGCTCGTCGTCGACGACGAGCAGCCGCGCGCCGGCCAACCGCGCGGTCAGGCGCGCTGCCTCCGCATCGTCCTCAGCGATCCTGTCCAACTGCCGATCCTCCCCGGGGGGCGATCATCGGGCCTCCGCCCCCGGAGATCAATCCGGCACACGGGGGGCGAGAGGCCGCATCCGCGCCCTTGCCGCAAGGTCCCGGTAGGTCGGTTCGTGCCGCGCGATGCCCTTGTTCGAAGTCCCTGCGAAGGCGCAGCCGATTCGTGTCGTGGCGGCATGCACCGCCGAGATCGAACCGGAAGCGGACATCCCCAGAAAGAGCGAGGGAGGGCATCGGTTGGGGCCCGGCATCGACCGGCTTGGAGCGTTATTCCCTGAGTTGTCTTGAATATTATAAAATCCCCATTTAGTTGCGCATCCGAATGGCGGTTGCCGCCGCAACGGGCAGCTGAAAAAGCCCGTCGACAAACCGGCCTTGCTGCGGTGCGGCGGGGTTGCGGGGCGCGGCCGGGCCGGGCAAATCTGCCTGTGGTTTTCGAGTGATGACGGTTTGAAGGGTGACGATGATGAGAATGATCCACAGGCGACCGACGGGCCGGACGGTATGAGCGAGACGCGCCGAGTCGCGATCATCCATTACTGGCTCGTGGGGATGCGCGGCGGCGAAAGGGTGATCGAATCCCTGTGCCGGATGTTCCCCGGGGCCGACATCTTCACCCATGTCGCCGACCCCTCGAAGCTCAGCGCCACGCTGACGCGGCACCGCATTACCGAAAGTCGCATCGCCCGGCTGCCGATGGCGCGCAGGCACTACCAGAAATACCTGCCGCTGATGCCACGGGCGCTCGAGGAGATCGACCTGTCCGGCTACGATCTGGTGATCTCCTCCGAGGCCGGCCCGGCCAAGGGCGTGATCGCGCCGCCCGACGCGCCGCATCTGTGCTACTGCCATTCGCCGATGCGCTATTTGTGGGACCAGTACCACGTCTATCGCGACGGCGCGGGGAAGGTGACGCGGGCGATGATGCCGCTGCTGGCGCCGTCGCTGCGGCAATGGGACGTCACCAGCGCCGCGCGTGTCGACGGCTTCGCGGCTAATTCGAACCACGTGGCGGACCGGATCCGCAAGTATTGGCGCCGCGAGGCCGAGGTGGTGGCGCCGCCGGTCGCTGTGCAGGATTTCGCGCCCGCACGGCCCGGCGAGCTGGGCGATTTCTACCTCTGGGCGGGCGAGCTGGCCCCCTACAAGCGGCCCGATCTGGCGATCGAGGCGTTCCGGCGGCTCGACAAGCCGCTGGTGGTGATCGGCGGGCCCGACAGCACGGTGGCGCGGCTCAGATCCATGGCCGGGCCGCGCACGCATTTTCTGGGCAAGGCGCCGTTCGAGGTGCTGAAGGACCACCTCGCGCGCTGCCGGGCGCTGATCTTTCCGGGCGAGGAGGATTTCGGCATCGTGCCGATCGAGGCCATGGCCTCGGGCCGGCCGGTGATCGCCTATGGCCGGGGCGGCATCCTCGATTCGGTGGTCGAGGGCGAAACCGGGCTGTTTTTTCGCGACCAGAGCGTCGAGGCGCTGGTCGACGCGGTCGAGCGGTTCGAGGCCTCCGGGCTGGCCGAGGCCGGGCCCGAGGCCTGCGTCGCGCGGGCCGGGCATTTCACCGAAGAGGCCTTCCAGCAAGGAATTCGGCGCAGCCTCGCGGCCATCGGCGCCTGACCGGTCCCAGGCCGGGGACCATGCCGTGCCCACATGCGTCGGGGTCAGCAGGCCGCAAGCAGTCTTTTTCACGAGTGTTCGAGGGTAGAGAAATGAGACAGACCGTGACCCGCAGCGTTGCAGGCGGCACCTCCGGCATGCGGCCAGAGCCGCAGTCGCATCGAAGCTTTCCGATCGGCGGCCTGCCCGCGGCGCTGATCCGCGACGGCGGGGGGGCGCCGCAATGACGGCGCTGGCAAGGGAAGCCACCTCGATCCCGGCAAGCGCGGGGCTGTCGAAGGCGGCGGCGCGCGACGCGCGCATCGACATCGCGCGCGGCATCGGCATGGTGCTCGTGGTCTGGGGGCACGCGCTCTACGGCGTCATGAATGCCGGGCACGACACACAGATCCACCGGTTCGAGCTGCTCTCGATCTATACCACGCATATGGCGCTGTTCTTCATCCTGGCCGGTCTGCTGGCCGGGTCGATCCGCAAGCGCAGCTGGCCCGAGTTCTGGAGCATGGCCTTCACGCGGGTGATCTGGCCCTATTTGCTGTGGTCGGTGCTGCTCAAGACCATCCATTTCGCCATGAGCGGTTACGTGAACACGCCGCTCAAGGGCTATGCCGTCTTCGACATCCTGTGGAAGCCGCCCTCGGTGATGTGGTTTCTCTATGCGCTCTTGCTCGGGATGATCCTGCTGAAGCTGACCTCGGCCTTCTCCCGCCCGGCGACCGTCGCGCTTGCGGCGGCGCTCTTCGCGGCGGGGTACCTGCTGCCGGATCTCGATCCGCAGATGGACTGGATCCGAACCTCGCTGCGTTTCATTGCGATCTATCTCGTGGCCGCGATGGTGGGCCGCGCCGGGTTCGAGCGGCTGCTGGCGCCCGCTTGGGTCGCGCTCGCGACCGGGGTGATGGGCGCGACGCTCGCCTATGCCTGGGTCGACGCGGCCGACCCGATCCCGGGCTATGCCGCCTTCGCGCCGCTCTATATTCCGGCGCTGCTGGCAGGGCCGGTGGTCGCGATGCGGCTGGCCTATGCGATCGGCACGGCACGGAGCGGCGCGCTCGGTGCGGCGCTGGCGCTGGTGGGGCGCAACACCATGCCGATCTTTGTCACCCATATCCTGTTCACCGCCGGGGTGCGCATCGTGATGCTGGAGCTTGGTCTGACCAACGCCTCGCTGATCATCGCGCTGGCCACGATCATCGGGGTGATCGCGCCGCTCGTGGCGGCCATGCTGGCCGACCGGCTGCGGGTCGCAGCCTATCTGGGCTGGCGATGAACACCGTGCCGCGCCGCCTTTTCGTCAATGGCCGGTTCCTCGCGGGGCCGGTCACGGCCGTCAACGCCGTGGCCGCAGAGCTGACCACCGCGCTGGCCCGCAGCGAGGGGCGCTGGCAGGTCGAGGTGGCGGTGCCGCCGGGACTGGCCGGGGCGGCAAGCGATCGCGGGCTGCCCCATCGCGTCATCGGTCGCGGCGGCGGCATCGGCTGGGAGCAGCGCGATCTTCCGGCGCTGCGGCGCGAGGGGGTGGTGGCGGGTTTCTTCAACACCGTACCGTTGCGCGGCACCGGCTATGTGACGATGCTGCACGACGCGCATGTCTTCACCACGCCGCGCTCCTATGGGCGCGCCACCGGCGCCTGGCGGCGGCTGTTGTCGCGCCGGGCCGGGGCGCGGGGCAATTATCTGCTCACCGTATCGGAGCATTCGCGCAACGAACTGCTGGGGATCGGTCTCGGCGCGCCCGAGCGGATCGGCGTGGTGCATTGCGGTCTCGGCGAGGTCGGGCGGGTCGCCCCCGATCCCGGGCTGCGCGACCGGCTCGGGCTGGCGCCCCGGGGCTATTGCGTGGCGCTGGCGAGCCTGCTGCCGCACAAGAACATCGACCTGCTGCTGCGTGCCTTCGCGCATCCGGCGCTGGCTGGGACAAGGCTGGTGCTGGTGGGCAAGTCGACCCGGGAGGATTTCCTCACCGCCGGGCATCGGCCCGGGCCGAATGTCCTTTTCGCGGGTTTCGTCAGCGACGCGGAGCTGGCGGCGCTGTACCAGACGGCGCTGGCGGTCTGCATGCCGTCGTTCGAAGAGGGTTTCGGCCTGCCGGCGCTCGAAGGCATGGCCTGCGGCTGCGTGGCGGTAGTGTCGGATCGCGGTGCCCTGCCGGAGGTGGTGGGCGAGGCCGGGCTGATCCTGCCGGCGAATGCCCCGGCCGCATGGGTCGCTGCGCTGGCGGCGCTGGCCGGCGATCCCGCGCGGCGCGAGGCGCTCGAGCGGGCCGGACGGGCCCGCGCCGCCGCCTTCACCTGGGACGAAGCGGCGGCGCGGATGCTGGCGCATCTCGACCGCTGGTTCGCGGGCTGATCCTCAGCCCGCGAAGAGCCGGAAGCTGAACACGCGGCTGCGGGTCGCGGCCAGCGAGGCGACGCCCGCCAGCCCCAGCGCCAGCGCCATGCCACCGGCCAGCCGCAGCGTGTCGTCGTTCAGCAGCATCGAGATCGCCGCCCAGCCGGTTTCCAGCGCCACCGCGTAGACCGCCAGCAGTACCAGCGCGATCGCGGCGTTGCGCAGCGCCGGGCGCAGCGCCACCTTGCCATGCCGGCCGATCACCCAGAGCGCCGAGACCGAGGACAGCACCGCCACCGCCGCCTGCGCGCTGGCCAGCGCCACCAGCCCCTGGCCGGAGAAGACGAGGATCGCCGCCAGCATGATCGCGGTCCAGACCATGTTGTAATACATGCCGATCCGGTTCGCGTGCCGAGCCGCGAAGACCGGCTCGATCAGATGGTTTCCGGCCAGCCCCGCCGCGCGCACCGCCAGCGCCTGCAGCGCGGCGAGCGCTGCGAGGTATTCGGGGCGGAACAGCGTGCCGACGAGGCTTTCGCCCAGCACAGCGATGGTGATCGCCACGCCGCCCATCAGGAAGACGTTCGCGCCCAGAAACCCCGCCACCTCCGCGCCAAGGGGCCGGCCGCCGCGCGCCGCCTCACCGAACCGCTTGAGCGCGAAGCTGCGCAGCGGCTGCGCGACGATGTCGACGGAGGCCATGGCGAGGCGGTTGGCAAAGCGGTAGAGCCCCGCCTCGGCGGTGCTGAACAGGAAGGCGAGGATCAGGTCCGCGCCGAAGGTCGAGAAGAAGCCCAGAAGCCGCGAGCCGTAGAGGCCGCCGGCATAGCTTGTGGCCTCGCGCGCCAGCGCCGTGTCGAAGCGCCAGCGCGGCAGCCGAGGCACCGCCATCCCGAACATCGCCACGCCCAGAACGATGCGAATCGCGCGGTAGGCGACCAGCGCATAGAGCGACTGCCACAGCACCAGCACCATGCAGCCGCCCGCGAGGCCACCGAGATTGGTGGCGATCAGGATCAGGAAGTAGCGCCGCATCGACCCGGCACGGGTGAGCGCGGCCGAGGCCCAGCCGATCGCCGAGGCGAAGGGCTGCATCACCCCGAACAGCCGCAGCACCGGCGCCAGTTCGGGCGCGTCGAACAGCGCCGCGAGCGGCCCCGCGAAGATCACCAGGAGCAGGCCGCCCATGGCGCCGATGCCGGTCATGATCCAGAACATGGTCGAGAGCAGCGCCTCCTCCTCGGAGTCGGAGGTCACGACGAAGTGGAAATAGCCGGTATAGGTCAGCATCACCACGAACTCGACGAAGACGATCGCCAGCGTGTAGACCCCGTAATCCGCCGCGCTGAGAAAGCCCGCCGCCAGCAGGGTGATCACGAAAGAGGCGATCTGCTGCGAGGTCAGCCCCAGCATCGAGATGAGGGCGCCGCCGCCGCCGCCGCCATCACCGCGCCTGTTCGAGTGGCTTTCGCGGCTCATGAGCGAGGCCGGGTGCCGCAACCATGCGGCGAATACGAAATAAACTTCACTGACATGTGGACATCCAGTTCGGGGAGGTGTCCATGCTCTATCCGTCTCCCCCGCCCGAGTGCAACGAGGTTCGGCGGGGGCAGGTCGTGCTTTTGCGATGAGACTAATTTGTAAGCGGTATTTGATCGGAGAGGGTCAGGCATGGCGACCGATAACAGCGCATTCAATCACGGGGCGTTCCTGTCCTCCGCGCGCCGGCAGGAGGATGCGACGCACACCCATGAGGAGAGTGTCGATCTTCGCGAACTGATCGGCGCGCTTTGGCGCCGCAAGTGGTTCGTGCTGTTCTGGACCCTCGCTGCGGCGGCGCTGTTCTTCGCGATGACGGTCACCAAGCCGGTGCGCTATACAGCACAAGCGACGGTGATGCTCGACCCGCGCCAGCAGCAGGTGGTCTCGGCGCGCGAGGAGGTGGTCTCGGACCTGCAGCTCAACACCGCGATCCTCGAGAGCGAGGTGGCCAGCCTGCGCTCGTCGGCGCTGCTCGAACGGGTGGTGGAACAGATCGGCGTCGCCCGCTTCGCCGGGATCGATCCGGCCAATGCCGAGCCCGGCCCCGTGGCGCGGATCATCGGCGGCGCCAAGCAGGCGGTGCGGGGGCTGGTCGCGCCCGCGACGCCCGCGGTGCAGGGCGATGCCGCGCCGCTGATCTCGGAAGAACGGCGGCGCCTCAGCCGGATCGTCACGGCGCTGCAATCGGGCATGTTCATCAACCGGGTCGGCGATTCCTACGTGATCCAGATCGCGTTGCAGACCGGCGATCCCGAGCTTTCGGCGATGGTCGTCAACGGTCTGGCCGAGACCTACATCGCCGAGCAGCTGCTCGACCGCCAAAGGGTGGCCGAGAACGCCACGCAATGGCTGTCGCAGCAGGTCGAGCGCCGCCGCGGCGAGGTGGTGGCCGCTGAGGCCGCAGCCGAGACCTACAAGAGAGAGCAGCTCGACACCGCCGGCGCCTCGGTCGAGGTGGTCCAGCAGCAGCTCGCCGAGCTGAACCAGCAGCTGGCCATGGCGCGCTCGGAGCGCGCCAACCAAGAGGCGCGGCTGCAGCAGATCGACACGCTGATCGCCGAACGCGGCCCGACCATCGCCGCCGAAACCCAGTCCTCCGACTATCTCGTGTCGCTGCGCCAGCAACGCGACGAGATGCTGCGCGAGGATGCGCGGCTCTCGGCGACGCTGGGCGAGAACCATCCCGACCGGCGCGACATCGCCTCGGATATCGGCCGGATCGAGGCGGCGATCGCGACCGAGGTGGCCAATATCGCCCAGTCCTACCGCAACGAGATCGAGGTGCTGCTGGGGCGCGAGGCCTCGCTCGGCCGCGATGTCGAGGCGCTGGAACAGCGGCTCTCGGACATGTCGACCTCGTCGCTGCAACTACGCCAGCTCGAACGCGAGGCCGAGGCGGCGCGCACCGGGTTCGAGGATCTGCTGACACGTCTGGGCGAGATCCGGGCGCAGGCCGAGATCCAGCGCGCCGAGGCCAAGCTTCTGAACCCGGCGCTGATCCCGACCGGCCCCTCGGCGCCGCGCCCCGTTCTGATGACCGCTTTCGGCGGCACGCTGGGCCTGACCTTCAGCCTGATCGCGGCGCTCCTGATGGAGCTGATGAGCGCGGGCTTCCGCCGCGCCGTCGAATTGGAGCGGGCGACCGGCCTCAAGGTGCTGTCGATGCTGCCCGCCGACCGGATCCGCCAGCCGCGTCACGTGCTCGCGCATCTCGACAAGGGCTCGTATTCCTTCCTCGGCGAACGGGTGCGGCAGTTGCGCACCGTGATCGCGACGCGCATCGCCGCCAGCGCCGGGCCGCGCAGCGTCATGCTGCTCTCCTCGGTGCCGGATGAGGGCAAGACCACCACCGCGCTGGCGCTGGCGCAGTCCTATGCCCGCTCCGGCCTCTCGACGGTGCTGATCGACCTCGATACCCGCCGACCCGTGCTGCATGACGAGGTGGGGGCGGTGTCGCAGGCCAGCCTGTCGGATCACCTGATGGGCGAGGCTTCGCTCGATGCGGCCATCGCCCGGTCGGACAGCCTGCGATTCGACATCTCCGGGGTCGGCGAGCACGACACATTGCTGTCGGACGGCATCGAGGCCAGTCGCATCGGCGAGCTGATCGCGGCGCTGAAGCAGCGCTACGACATGGTGATCGTCGACGCGCCGCCGGTGCTGGCGATGTCGGACAGCCTGAGCATCGCCCTGGCGGTCGATCACGTGGTCTATCTGGTGCGCTGGAAACGCACGCCGCGCCGGGTCGTGGCGCAGGGGCTGGTGATGCTCAAGAACATCGGCGTGGCGCCGCTGGGAACGGTGCTGACCATGGTCGACACCGCCCAGGATCTCGACGGCTACAGCAGCAGCTACGCCTACCACTGACCCTTCGCATGGCGTCGAAGCGCAACGGCTCGTCCCATCCGGGGCGGGCCGTTTTCGCGTAGGCGGAGCGACCCTGTCTCACAACCAGAGCGAATATGGCGAAAGATCGCCTTTAGATTGTGCTTTTAATGTCTGAAAACGCGTAGTAGTGGTGCGCTGCAAAATAGTCCAGCAAGTGGACAAATCGGATGGATGCCAGAGGGAAAGGCAACCGACTGTTACAAAACATAAATATGCGTGAGTCGCGCTCTGGACGGGTTTGCTGGGTATCTCGGCAAATTTGTTAACAGGACCGGTGTAGGGCAGAACCAAGGCATGGCCGACTCATCCAAAGGTTGTTCCTTGGGGTCGGCGCCGCCAATCACCGCGTGGCGACGGGCGTCCCTTTCGGGGGGCGCGCATTTTCGAGTGATGACGATTTTAAATGGTTTCAAGGATGTCGCGATGACACAATCTTCGAGCACCTCGATCGAGGCACTGGCGCTGCAGGAAGCGGCCTTCGACGCTCCGATGGGCTACAACCGCTTTGCCAAGCGGTTGCTGGATCTGGTTCTTGTGGCGATCCTTCTGGTCCCATTGCTGCCGGTGATCGGCACCCTCTATCTTTTGGTCCGCCGCGAGGGCGGGCCCGGCTTCTTCGGCCACGAGCGGGTCGGCCGCAACGGCGTGACCTTCAAATGCTGGAAGATCCGGACCATGGTGCCGGATGCCGAGGCGCGGCTTGCCGCGCTGCTCGCCTCCGATCCCGAGGCGCGCGCGGAATGGGAGCGCGACCACAAGCTGCGCGACGATCCGCGCGTCACCCGGCTGGGGGCGCTGCTGCGCAAGACCTCGCTCGACGAGCTGCCGCAGATCTGGAACGTGCTCAAAGGCGAGATGAGCCTGATCGGGCCGCGCCCGGTGACCGAGGCCGAGCTGTCGCGTTACGGGCATCAGAGCTGGGTCTATCTCTCGCTGCGGCCGGGCGTGACCGGACTGTGGCAGGTGTCGGGACGCAACGACATCGCCTATGACGAACGCGTGGCGCTCGACGCGCGGTATCTGGAGCGGCTGTCGATGCCGCTGGATCTGAAGATCCTGTTCCAGACCGTGGGCGCGGTGCTCAACCGGACCGGCTGCTGAATGACACTTTTCGCCGATACCATGCCCGACGACGCGAATGACGGCCTGCGGATCGCGGTCGTCATCTGCTCGGTCGGCCGGCCCGAGGCGCTTGCGCAGCTGCTGCCTTGGCTGACGCGCCAGACCAAGCGCGCGAGCGAGATCCTCTGCGTGGTGACGAAACCGGGTGACCTGCCGGACGAGGCGATCCTCGCCGCGGCGCAGCCCGCGGCGCAGGTGCTGATCTCGGAAAAGGGCCTGCCGCGGCAGCGCAATCGCGGGCTCGACGCGGTGCTGGATCGCTGCGACGTGGTGTTCTTCATCGACGATGATTACTTGCCCGCGCGCGATGCGCTGATCGGCATCGAGCGGGCCTTCATGGCTTTCCCGGACATCTCTGGCCTGACCGGCGCGTTGCTGGCCGATGGAATCCACGGCGCCGGTGTCGATCTCGTCTCGGCTGCCGCGATGATCGAGGCGGACGAGGCCGAGCGGATCGGCCGGGACGCGACGCCGTGCGCGCTGGAGCGCGACCTCGTCGGGCTCTATGGCTGCAACATGGCCTACCGCGCCGCCCGGATCGGCGCGCTGCGTTTCGACGAGCGCCTGCCGCTCTATGGCTGGCAGGAGGATGTCGATTTCGCCAGCCGCGTGCCGGGCGAGATGATCCGCACTGACGCGCTTCGCGGCGTGCATTGCGGCGTGAAATCGGGGCGCGACACCAACGGGCACCTGCTGGGCTACAGCCAGGTCGCGAATGTCGCCTACCTGATGCGCAAGGGCTCGATCCCGGCGGGGTTCGGCCTGCGGCTGATCGCGCGCAACATGCTGGCCAACCATCTGAAGATGCTGCGTCCCGAGCCTTGGGTCGATCGCCGCGCCAGGGCCAGTGGCAACTGGATGGCGCTTGGTGACCTGCTGCATGGCCGCGCCGCGCCCGAGCGCATCCTCGACTTCGCGGGGCGTCCGCGTTGATCTGGATCGGCGCGGCCCTAGCGCCGCGCCGATCCTGGCGCCGAACGGGTCAGGCGAATTCGAGCGTCGTCTGCCCCTCGAGCGCCGCGAGCTCGACCCGGGAGAAATGGGCGATTTCGGTCAGGGTCCCGCCGTTCTCGACGAAAAGCGACACGCCGCCACCCTTCTCCTCGAAACGCAGGCTGTCCGATCCGGCGGTGCCGCCTTGCACGACGACCCGGTCGTCCTCGCCGAAATTGTAGACCCGGTCGAGATCGTCGGACCGGGCGGCGAAGATGATCGTGTCGACCCCGGCGCCGCAGAAGAACGTGTCGCTGCCGGTGCCACCATCCATGCTGTTCGTCCCGTCCTGACCGAACAACACGTCATTGCCGGCGCCGCCAAACAGCATGTCGTCGCCGTCCCCGGCAAAGAGCTTGTCCCGGCCGTCGCCGCCGAACAGCCGGTCGTTGCCGGCGCCGCCATTCACCAGATCCTGCCCCGCGCCGCCATCGAGCAGATCGTTGCCATCGGCGCCGATCACCATGTCGGCACCGGCACCGCCATAGGCCTCGTCGTCGCCCGCGCCGCAAAACAGCCGGTCGTCGCCCAGATCGCCGTGCAGATCGTCGTCGCCCTTGTTCGAGATCAGCAGGTCGTTGCCGCCCTTGCCATCCAGCAGGTTGTGCAGGCCGCGCGCGACCAGCCGATCCTCGCCCTCGGTCCCGAGCGCCTGATAATCGTATCGCGGCGCAGGGGCGGCAGGCGCCTCGGGCAGAGTCGGTTCCGGTTCGGGCTCAGGTGCCGGTTCCGGCTCTGGTGTCGGCGCCGGTTCCGGCTGGGGCTCCGGCGTCGGGGACGGGGTCGGCTCCGACGCTACGGGCGGGGGCGAAGGGGCCTCCTCCTCGGCGGGGGGCGGCGTGACCGGCGCGGGCGGCTCGGCCGGGGTCGCGCCGCGGTTCAGGATGCCATCGAGATCGAAGCTCGCATCGCTGAAGACGAAAGCCTCGACATTGCTGACCAGGCTGCTCGCGGTGGCACCGCCGAGCTTGAATGAGAGATCGACGCCGCCCTCGTGGCTCTCGACAGAGAGCAGCGCCGTCGAGTCGAGGTTGAAAACCAGTCGGTCCGTCCCGGCGCCGCCATCGATGCGGTCGCGGCCGCCGCTGGCCTGCAGCGTGTCGTCGCCACGCCCCCCTGCGAGGTGGTTGTCCGCCGCCGAGCCGATCAGCAGGTCGTTCGCGTCGCCGCCAAACGCGTTCTCGATCACGTTCGCCTGCAGGTCCAGCTTGGAGTCGCCGATCCGGCTCTCGGCCTGTCCCGAGAGATCGATCGCGATCGCATGGGTGACCATCGCGGCGTTGATCGTGTCGGTGCCGCCATCCTCATCGGTGAGCCGGGCCCGTGTCAGTTGCTCGATCGCGTCGTAGAAGCCCGAGGCGAACTCGTCATTGTAGAAATAGACGTCGTCGGTTTCCGGCGCGTTGCCCCTGACGGTCAGCTTGGCGCCGATCAGCGCGCCGCTCATCGGGCCGCTGCCATTGTAGTGGAGCAGGTCGGGGTTGCGATTGTGGATGTCGATGGTCCAGCTCCCCTTGGAGCTTTCGCCGAAGACCGCGTTGGTGGTGAAGGGGAAGTTGAACAGGCTGCCGCCGCCGCCCTTGGCCTCGAAATCATAGACCAGCTGGCTGATCGTGCCGTCCGGGCTGGTCAGGAAGATCTCGAGATCGTTGGTGTGGCTCCATGGCAGCTTCAGCTCGAGCTGCGCGCTCTCCATCGTCACGTCCTCGGTGAACTCGATCACCGCCCGGATGTGGTCGTTCTGCCCGGCTGTCAGCACGAGGTCGCTGTAGCGCGTCTCGACCGCTTCGGTCAGCAGGTTGTCGAAGCGCTGCTGGCTTTGCCAGGTTTCGGCCAGCCGCACCGCGTCGTGGAGGTTCAGGTAGCCGAAGCCGAAGCTGTCGGAGAAATGCATGCCGCCGCCGTTGAAATTCGTCGCGGCGTTGGTGACCCAGCCATAGCTCACCGAGGAGGAGGTGCCGAGATCCTCGGCCCGGGCGGAGAGGGCGAGGATCTCCATCACGTCCCGATAGCCGAGTTGGTCGTTGGCCTCGAGGATCACGGCCGCGGCCGCCGAGACGATCGGCGCCGAGAACGAGGTGCCGGACATCATCCGCACGCCGCCGCTATAGGGCTCGCTGGTCATGATATCGACGCCGGCGGCGGTGATCAGGAGATTGGCGCCGAACGAGCTGAAGGCAGCGGCGTTGCCATCCTTGTCGGTGGCGCCCACGGCGATGGTGAAGGGCGAGTTCTGGTAGCCGTGGTAATTCGAGGATTGCGAATAGGCCGCGTTGCCGGCGGAGAACACGACGACGGTTCCGAGCCCGTCGCGGCCATCGCGCACGGCCGTGGCAAGCGCTTCGTGGCCATTGGTGCCGGGCTGCAGGTTGTCCTGGAAAGCGCGGCTGTAGCTCCAGCTGTTGTTGAGCACGTCGACGGTCCGGCCATGGGTGACCCCGGCCTCGACCTGCGCGACGACGTTGTCGGCGTTGTAGTCGAGCGCGAAGCTCGCCACCTTGGCGCCATGGGCGACGCCGACGGTGCCGAGGCCGTTGCCGCGTTCGGCGGCGATGACGCCTGCGACCATGGTGCCATGCGCGTCCGGATAGGCGCTGCGGTCCCAGACCGGAGTGGTGCCGCCGGTGCCGAGATCGATGTCGCGGCTGGCGTCGTAGTTGTCGTCGATATCGCCATGGGCATAGTTGATGACCGAATCCAGCACGCCGACAGTGATGCCTGCGCCGGTGTAGTCCACCCAGACGGATTCGGCGTCGATCGACATCTTCGACAGGTACGGGCGGTCGAAATAGTACTGCGCCCCGGTATTCGGATCACTGAAAGAGGAATTCGGGGCGAGCGGCGGCGGCAAAATCGGCGAACTGAACTGAGACATCTGACCCTCGTACTCATTCTTCTTGTCGTCACGCCTCGTTCATTCGGACGCGACTTGCCCGGCTTCTGCCCGACCACGCCAAAAGACCCGCCAAACAAGGCATCCCGGCGACCGAACTGCGCAGCCGCGATGGCGGGATTGAGAAACGCGAGTCACGTTTGATCGGTCCGCGCGGACCGCATGGTGCCGCGGTTGCTGGATGCCGAAGGGGCTGCGAGGCGCTGGTCCCTCGGCGACGAAGATTTCCCATGGCGGGAAGAGGAGGCTCGCCCGCACGGCAAACATCACCCTTGGGTTGCAGTAACGACAGTCGTTACAATCAGGTGCGCACCGCTCCCGATGCGGCGGGGCACCGGGACATATTGCGGATCACGGCCCGGCCTAGCGGTCCGACAACTGGCGCCGGTACCGGACCGAGGACGGGTCCCCACGGTTTATGGCGGGTTAAGATTGAGGATTGCTTAAATCCGGATGCGGGCCGGTGTCCGGATGTGGGCCCGAAATCGCCCTGAACCGCGCGGTGAGCGCGCCATGCGCCGCCTCGCAACGCGAGGCCAGTTCGGTCGACACCCCCGCCACCGGACCCGATTCGGCCGGGCGATCGCTCGGCTCGATTCGCGTATGGCTAGCGCTTCGGATCGGGTCGCCGCCGCCGCCCTTCTGCGTGGCGCGGTGGCTGACATAGCTGTTGGTGAGCGGCGGATCGAGCCGGAGCCAGTCGCCCAGCCGGGCGACGGTCGCATCGGGATCGCGCAGCAGCGCCTCGGAGGTCACGCCGAACCTGCGCGTGGCGGGAAACCGGTCCCAGTGGCCGCACAGGGTCTCGACCCGCTCGGCGTAATAGAGCGCGGCGGCCTCGGCGCTGCGGTATTGGTGCATATCGGTGCGCCGCGCCAAGGCTTCGATCGAGCGGATCGCCGGGGCCGGGGCGCGCAGCATGAACAGCGCGCGCGCCTCGAAGAACGGCGCATCGGCGGCGGCGTCGAGGTGATCGTGCAGCACCTTGTCATAGAGCAGATCGGCCCTGAGCGAGAGGGCTTGTCGCAGCGCCAGGTTCACCACGACCTGCCCGAGGCTTTCGGCCCGGCCATGCGGCACGTGGGTCTCGCCGTAACCGGTGATCCGCGGATGGCTGCACAGCACGTTCGACAGCGCCGTCGTCGTGGCCCGCATATGCGACAGCATCAGCAGGCAGCGGTCGTAGCGCGCCTGCGGGGCATGCGCGGCGGTGCGGGCGGCGATGCGCTTGATCCCGTCCCTGAGGGTGGCGCGGTCTTGGGGGCGTCGAACCAGCTGCACTTGGTAAAATCCTATTCCTTGGCAAAGAGGGGCCCCGAGGCACCGGCCGGCTCGGGACGGGTGGGCGTCGCGATCGGGGCGGGACGGCGGTCGCGCAGCCGCGCATGGGCATAGAGCCCGGCGGCCACCCCCGCCATCGCGTAGAAGGGCGTGTCGAGATTGGGGTAGGGGCGGGCGATCATCGCCTGCAGCACGATCGCCATGCAGCCGCTGACCATCGCGGCGCCGGTCCGCGTGGCGGCGCTGTCCAGCCCCCGCAACCCGCGGCCCAGCGTCGCCAGCGCCAGCAGGAACCAGAGCTGCAGCAGGCTGCCGGGAAGGCCGAAGCTGCCGAGATTGGTCATGATCCAGCTCGACGCCCTGACGCTACCGATCCCGATGCCGAGCCCGTGGCTGTCAGCGAAGTTGCGCAGCGCCTGCATGTTCCAGCTCATCCGCTCGACGCCGGACTCGCTGTCCATCTTGTTGAAGATCAGCGTGTCGAGCACGATTGGCACGCTCGGCACGAAGTTGTAGATCAGCACCACGCCGCCGATCGCCAGCGGGATCGCCATGCTGAGGCCGAGATAGAGGCTCGCCACGCCCTGCACCCGCGCCGCCGAGCGGACGTGCCACAGCAAAAACAGCCCGGTGAAGCTCACGAAGGCGACGATTCCCGAGGTGGACATCGAGCGCAGCAGCAGCAGCGCCACGAGGATCAGTGTCGCGAGCGTCCCGCGCCCGCCGCGATCATCGAACCAGAGCTTCAGCCAGAAGCCGTAGAGCCCGACCGTGTAGAAGGCATAGGCCGAAGGCTCGGGGAAGCCGCCGATCAGCCGCCGGATATCCATCAGGCGCTGATCGTCGAGCATGGCGTAGTTCATGGTGCGAAAGCTCTCGAGCATCCAAGGCATCCCGGCGGCATGGCTGCCCAGATCGACGAAGGACACCGCCGCATGCACCATGGTGGAGATGGTCATCGCGCGTAGCGCCTGGTCGGGGCGGCCCCAATAGGCGAAGGCTGCGGCCAGAAGCACGTAGGACGAGACCGATAGCGCGAAGCGGACCAGTTGGCCGATATTGCTGCCGGTCGGGCGCAGCGGCGCCAGCAGAAAGCTCAGCCGTCCCTCGATCTGGCCGAGGGTGAAGAACTCGGTCTGGCCGCTGAACACCCGTGGCAAGAACACCGCGCCGATCGTCGCCAGCACCATCAGCAGCATCAGCGGGAAGCCGGGGCGGGTGGGGCGCATCGTGCCGAACAGCCGCGCGAAGCCCACCGGGCGGCCGAGGCAGGCGGCCCAGAGCGCGACGACGCAAAAATCGGTCAGGGACAGGTCGCCGAGGCCCGGGAGCGACAGGGCGGCGGCACTGCGGAAGGTCATCGAGGCGAAGAACACCCATAGCCCGCGCACCGGGCCGAGCCAGAGGATGGCGGCGAACATCAGCAGGGCGATGGGCGTGGTGGTCGGGTGCAGCATGCGCTCGCCGATAAGATGATTTGCCCTGTCGGCGTACACGTATGAGGCCGTGAGCCCCAGCCCCTAAACGACCCTGCGGCGCAGATCCGTCACGATTTGTCCGTTTCCTGGGCAGGTCGCGATGCGGGGATGCGGATCCCGGCGCGGCGGGTCCGCCTCGTCTCGGATCGCGCCCCATGGCGCGGCGAAAGCGCCACCTTCCGGTGGCGCTTTGCCGTGGTCCGAATGCGGGACGGGATCAGATGAAGTCGATATCGTCCGTGGTCAGAAGCGCGTTGTGGAACAGCACCATGGTGTCGCCGTAGACCAGCTTGGTGTGACCAGCCGCCGTCTGCGTCAGGCTGTAGGTGCCGCCCTGGG
>Ga0310345_10000265_pt1 | contig 94393 bp, 91 predicted proteins | sample HC15DNA20500_MG_FD_204667 | JGI IMG/M metagenome (GOLD analysis project Ga0310345, IMG submission 204667) | Marine microbial communities from station ALOHA, North Pacific Subtropical Gyre - HC15-DNA-20-500_MG | ecosystem: Environmental > Aquatic > Marine > Oceanic | place: Pacific Ocean: North... | reverse complement strand
GCGAACCGGGCCGACGCGTCCGAGTCGAGCTCCTCGAGCAGCTCGCGGGCGGTGTCGGCGAGCGTCATCCGCACGACCAGGGGATCCACGAGCATCAGTCGTCGTCCTCGCCGTGGCCGTGCAGCGCTGCGACGGCCTCGAGGACCTGGCGGAACACCTCCGGGCTCACGCGGCGCCGGATGGCCTCGAGCTCAGCGCGCACGCTCGGCCCGATGTCGACCCGCACCCGCGGATCGAGCCCACCGAGGGCGCGCGCCAGCGTCTTGAGCGCGTCGATCTGCGCGCTGACCGGCGCGGGGAGGCTCTTGAGTTTCGAGCCGCGTCCGACCGGGCGCTGGATGTTCCCACCCATGCCGATGTGCTTCAGCCGGGCCAGCACCTGCTCGAGCTCGCTCTTCGTCTCGCCGCCCGTCGCTTCGTCGCGAAGCGCCGCCAGGTAGGCCTGCACCCGCTCGCGGGCGGCGACGCGGCGCCCGGTGCGCGCGAGCTGCGACACGTCGCCCGCGTAGCCGGCCGCCCGCGCGGCCTCGGCCAGCGAGGACCCAGCAACGCGAGCCTCCGCGAACGCGGCCTCCTTCGCCGTGCAGACGTCTCGCAGCGTCGCCGCGTCAGCCATCGCCGTCTCCCGCCTGCAGCCGATCCGCGAGCAGCTCCCCGAGCGCTTCGCCGGCGAGCTTCCGGACCATCTCCGCCGCCTCGCCCCGCATCTGGCACTTGTTCGAGCGGCAGCCGCGCGTCTTGCCGCTCCGCAGGTCGTTCAGGAAGAGCACCTTCTCGGCGCCGCAGACGCAGACGCACCTCACCCGCACGCGCCGGTAGCTCTCCGAGTAGCGCGCGGAGCTCGGCGCGAGGCGCACCACCGTCCACCGACCGAACCGGTCGCCCGGGCGCGGCGCGCTCACGTCAACGCTCCGTGCGGCGCCGAGGAATGGAGAGGGTTTCGGGGCATTCTTCGGACGGAGAGCGGTGCTCTTGGGCACCCCCCACCCCCCTGCATCCTCAGATCAGGGGGGGGACCCCCGGCAGCCCCCCGCCCCGCCCCGCGCTGGCCTCCTGCCGCGCCCCTGCGCCTGAGGACGAGCGCTCGCCCGCGTCGAGCGCCGGGCGCCACACAGGGCAACCTCGTGAGCGCCAGCGCCATCGCCCGCGCCGTGACCAACGTCCGCGCCATCACCAGCGTCCTCCCGTCTGGATCTCGCCCCTCGCCTTGAGGCCGGCGGCGGTCAGGCTCATGAGCGGCGACTCGGCCAGCAGCTCCCGCACCCGCCGCTCCCAGCGCTGGACCGTGGTCGGGTTGGCCCCCTGCTGAGGCCGGGCGTAGCTCGGCAGCTGGGCCAGCTCCTCGTCAGTGACCTGCCTCGGTGGCGGCAGGTCACTCGCTCTCGGCTGGGGCGCAGACGAGGGCGTCGTTGGGGGTGCCTCGAGCGTCGCCGGGTCGAAGTCGAGCGCCCCGTCGGGCAGCGGCTCGCTGTCGTCGGGCAGCGGGCCGTCGGCAGGGTCCGGCGCGGCGTCTGGGTCGTGTAGACGGGAGACGCTTCGAGACACGGATCTCCCAGAACTTTCCTCACGCACACACGCGCGTGAGGGACTTTCTGGGGAATCTACGTCTACAGCGTCTACAAGGGGGGTCGAAGCGTCGCAAGTGCTCGAAACCACATGCGCTTTTTCTGTAGACGCTTTTGTAGACGCTTGGGTCGAAATTGTAGACGTGTAGACGGGAGAGGAAGGCTCCTCAGAAGCCCTTTGTGTCATGCGCGCTACGCGCTCCTCCGGAGTCAAGAGTCTGACGCCCTGCCATGCCCGGACCGGGTTCTTCTTCCCCTCGACCCGAACCGTCGTCGCGCGGACCTCGACCCCATGCCTGGCCCCATGGTCGGCGAGTGCCCGAGCCAGCCGCTTTGCGCTCGGAGGGCGCCCGTCCATCCACTCCTCGAGCGCCTCCTTGATCGACGACTTGGCTTCCTTTGCGTACGGGTTGAATTCGAGAAGCTCGTTGGCGAAGTGCCCGAGCGGGTCCATCTCCCCCCGGAGCGCTTCGGAGGCCTCTCGGATGCTCTCCGGGGGCACGCCCAGACCGCGCTCGTACCAGGCCACGGCGCCTCGGACGGCCCAGGCGAGCACCGCCATCCGTGCCGCCGATGAGCCCATCCCTTCGCGGATGGCGGGGTCGCGCTCCTCCTCCGGGATGGTGGATCCGACCGGGATCCGTCGGATGCGCTCCCAGAGCGCGCCGTCGTCCGAGCGGAGGTCGGGAAGGTCCCCGTCGTTGGCCACGAGCCACAGGGTGAAGGTGACCGGCGCTTCGATGGCGTCCTTGTACAGCGGGCGCACGGCCATCATCTCGCCGCCGGCGACGGCCTTGAGTCGCCCGGTGTCGAACTTCATCCCCGAGTGGATCTCGCTGGCCGCGACGATGCGCCGGCCGAGGAGGCGGAAGAGGTCGCTGCGAGCCTTGTCGGCACCGGGGCTGGCGCGCTCGTCGACGCACCAGCTCTTCATCTCCGTCTCGGCGTAGAGGTCCCCGAGCGTCTCCCGCATCGCTCGCAGCAGGGTGCTCTTTCCCGACCGGGGAGGGCCGACGAGGAGGAGGAGGATGTCCTCGGAGCACACGCCGCTGAGCGAGTAGCCGATGGCGCGCTGGAGGTACTCACGCGCCTCCGGGTCCGGCACCAAGTGCTCGAGCACCCGGTCGAAGACGTCGAACTTCGCGTCGGGGTCGTAGACGGTGGGCGCGTGGCGCGTGATCAGGTCCTCGGGGTCGTGGTCCCTGAGCTCCCCCGTGCGCAGGTCGATGGTGCCGTTGCGCACCGTGATGAGGTGCGGGTTTGCGTCGAGCTCCGTGGCCTCGATTCGCACCCGCGGGTCGGACCGCGCCAGGTCGAGCACGGCCGAGACGCCCTTCGCCGACCCGACCCGCTTGACCAGCTTCTCGAGGTCCTTGTCCTGCCACCGCTTGGCGTCTTCGCGCAGGCGGGTGACGACGTCCTTCACCAGCTCTCGGGCGGCCTCGAGGTTGTCGCGGGCCCAGTAGGCGCCCGTCCAGACGAGGTAGCCGATGTCCTGGATGTACCGGAGTCGGTCGCCGTAGACGTCGACGAGCATGCGCGCGACGTCCATCTCGATCTCGAGCAGCTCCTGGTCCTCGCTGGCCGGAGGCGGCGCCTCCCGCAGTTCCTGGCGCCGGCGCTTCGCCTTCGTGACCTTCGCTGGCGTCAGCCCCCGCCAGGTGCAGATAGCGCGCGCGGCTGCCTGGGGTTCGAGCCCCTGCACCTCCGCCCAGAGGTCGACGGGCGTGCGCACGCCGCCCCCGCGCGGCCCGACGTCGGCGCAGGTGTCGTGGCTGCACTTCAGGAGGTTGGGTCGCTCGAGGATCACCACCGAGGTGCCGCCGCTGCAGCCCCGAGGGCACCGCAGCTGCCCCCCGTCGGCGAGACCGAGGTGCTCTGCGACGTCGAGGGCGGGGACGCTGTTGGCGACCTCGAAGAGGCCGCTCGAGGACGGAGCGTCGGTCTCCCTGCGGGCCGCGGGCCGCCGCGTCTTCGACTTGCCGCCGGGGATCGCCCGTAGGGTCGGTGTGGCGGGCGCGTCGGCGACGAGGCGGTCGTGCAGTGCGTGGAGGTCGGTCAGCGTGAGGGGGCAGGCTGCCTTCGGCGTGACGATGCCGGTCGCTCGGTGGGGGCGATCGGGGGTGTGCGCTCCCTTGCGCTTCATGGTGCCCCACGCCGGGCCCAGCCGCTTCGCGTCGCTGAGCGAGGCGTCGATCTTCACCTCGTCGGTGCTGTGCAGGCGGTCGAGGGCGGCCAGGATGCCGCGCACGAATTCCCGCACGTCGGGGGTCTCTTCGATGGCGTCGAGGCCGAGCGCGAGCCAGCGGCCGTTGCCGGAGTGGCCGTACGCGATCGACGCCTCGGGGATGCCGTACCCGCGGAGGCGCTCGAGCACGGCGCTGGCGGTCACCACGGAGCGCTGCATCTCCTCCGCGGACGTGCTGGTGCCCTTGGGGCGGATCACGTCGAGGTCGATCGGCAGCACCAGGCGGTGGGTGACGTCGCGGTCGCTGCTGCCGCTGCCCCGGCCGGCGCGGTGCCACTCGTTCGGCGTGCTGCGAGCCGCGACGCGCGCGTCGAGGCGGTTGACGATCTGGTAGAGCCCCGGCGCCGACATGTCCCAGCGCGCAGCGCGTCGGAGGAGGTCCTCGACGGCGTCGGAGCTCGTCGCGTGCGCGTAGAGCGACACGGGCGCGCCCCGGCGGGCAGGGACGTCGAGCGCCTGGAGCTCGACGACGTCGCCCGGACTCGCGCCGATGAACGACAGCCACCGGCGCATGTTGGGGCCGACGCCTTCCGCGCAGGCCTCGACGAGCGCCGATTCGAGCCGCTGGGCATCCACGCTGAGGGCCTCCTCGTTCACTGGCGATCCCCCGGGTCGGTGATGAGCTGACGTTCCCGAGCCCAGCGGTAGAGCGCGGAGGCCCGGAGACGCTCGATCACCGCGTCCGGGGTGCAGTCGGGCGACGGATCACCCTGCTCGTGCAGGAGCAGCTCGTGATGGAGGTGCAGCGGGCATCGCCGGGCGATCCGGTGCGCCTTGTCCACGCGCGGAAGGTGGGTCCGCGAGGCCTCTTCGCCGTTGGGACGGACGCAGGGCTCGCCGGGCTGCGCGCGGCAGCGGGGGCAGGTCTGCCCCTCGACCAGGGCGGACCACCCCTCGCAGAGTGGCCCCGTGAAGGTACGCAGCTGCTCGAGGAGAGCGCGAGCTTCGGCCAGCGTCGTCACGCGAACCTCCGGAGCGCCCGAACGACGTCGGAGTCCATCGCGGCGAGCACGACGGCTACGGCGTCGTAGGCGTGCTCGTGCAGCTTCGGCTTGATGCCCTCGAGGAGCGCGTCGAGCGTCGCGGCACCGTCCGCGCTCAGCTGCGCCCGGACGCCAGCGGCGACGTCGTCCTTCGACGCCGACGCGCGACCCGTGGCGGCCGTCTTCGCCGCCTGGACCTGTACCGACAGGGGCAGCGCACCGGTCCGGGCACGCACGGTCAGGACCGCGACGCCGTAGCCGTAGGCCATCGCGGAGCGTGCGCGCGACCCCTTCGCCGACCCGGGCGCCTCCGCCGCGGCGCACGCGGGCTCGTGGCGGTCGATGGCCTCCTCGAGCCCGCGGGCGAGGACCTCGAGGCAGCGCGCGTCGTCGTCCGCCTGGTACAGGCCTCGCTTCTTCGACGTCGAGGCGGTGGTGATGACGCCGAGGTCCACCGGGCGGACCCCCGTCGGCAGGAGCTCGAGGACCGCCCAGCCAGTCGCACGGAGGCCGGGGTCGATCCCCAGGATGCGGGGGCCGCCCCCCGGTGGGTTTGCGGGGTTCGTGTCGCGATGAACGGTCACGGGTCGAGCTCCACGGCCTCGAGCTGCGCGCCCAGGGCCTCGAACAGGTCACGGAAGGTCCAGCGGTCGCCGCCGCCGTCGGGGTGGACCACCGGCCCGAGGAGGGCCTGGCGGCTAAGGCGGTGGCCGAGGGCGCCGTGCTTCGCGCGCAGGTGCTCGAGGGCCTCTGCGCGGCTGGTGCGCCCGTCGGCGAGCGCGACGGCGAGCAGCTCGTACTCGCTCGGCGTGAGGAGGCACGCGCCGGCGCGCTCGAGCTCGGTCGCCCGGGTCCGGCTCGTGGTCAGGTACACCGGCGCCGACAGGCCCTCGACGCTGAGCGTCAGAGTCGCAGGCAGGTCGAGCTCGGCCAGGTGCCGCACGCGCAGCCCCAGCACCTCGAGGCGCGGGATCTCCGCCGTCGGGCGGTACGCGTCCGGGGCGCTCATCCGCACCCCTTCCGCTCGTTGCAGCTGCGGCAGGCGAGCTGGAGGTTCGAGATCAGGTCCGTGCCGCCCCGCGCGACGGGGAGGATGTGGTCGATCGTCGCCTCGTTGGCCGCGCCAGCGACGAGGCTCATCTGGCGGTCGCAGAGGGCGCAGATCCCGTCCTGCTTGCGCATGAGGGTGCGGCGCGCCCAGCGGCGGCGCTTGGCGTCGGCCCACCCCAGCGGGGCGCCCTCCTCGGACGCGAGCCGTTCGGCCTTGCTCCGCATCCTGCGGGGGCGTCTGCGGTTCCGCTTCGCCACGCTACCGGAGCTCCACGCGGGCGATCCCACGACACGGCCGCCGATAGCCGCCATGCGGCTCGCACGCCCCGCAGAGGGCGCAGGAACGCCGCCCCCTAAACGTGGCGACGAGGTGCTCTCCCGGGCGCTTCAGCTGCCAGTCGGAGAGACCGGCGACTCCGGCTCGCTGGAGATGCTCGGCCACCTCGGCCTCGAAGGCGTCGAGGAACTCGCTCATCCGCTACTCCGCGTCGGCGCCGACGGCCCGGAGGGTGGGTTCGCGCGTGCGCTCGACGCGGTACACGCCCCGGTCGAGCGCCTGGATCATGAGCAGGCGGGCGCTCAGCAGGGCGCCGATGGCCTCGTCGATCTCGTCGCGGCAGCGGACGGCCTCGCGGCGGTCGATGACGCCGTCGGCGATGGCCGCCAGGTGCGCGCCGACGGCCTCGCTGGTCTCGCGCTGGACCCGCGTGACGAGCTCGAGGTCGGACTCAAGGTCCCGTTCGTCGGCCGAGGGAAGGTCGACGACGGTGCAGCCGAGCTCGCTGGCCAGCCGCTCGAGGAGCCTGCGCCGGACCTTGGGCGGCAGCGCGCGCGCGTCGGCGACGCTGAGGGAGCGGGGCGAGTCGGGGTCGGCCCACTCGTCGAGGCGCTGGCGTCGCACGCCGATCGCCGCGGCGCAGACGGTCTTCACCGCGCCAACCTCGAGGAGCGCGGCGGCGAGCCACCGTGAGACCTCCGCCTTCCGCAGCTCGCGGTCGACGCGCGGGTGTCCGGTGTCGCTCATCGGCGACTCCCGGGATGGGTGGGGGCACGCCCCCGCTGGGATGCCCCTGCCGCTCGATCGGCGGAGGGCGCACCGTGGGGACCATGGACACGACGACGACGCATACCTCGCCCTCCTCCTCGCTCAGGCTGCTGCCGGCTCGCTGCTCGAGTCGCCCTCGGGATCGCTGGCGTGTGCCTCGCTGGCTCCCGCTCCGGCCTCCGCCGCCTCGCTGGGCGCGGGCGTGACCCACTCCACCGCGAGGATGGGATCCGCCCAGTCCTGGGTCAGCCGCTCGATCGCTGCTGCCACCTTGAGGCTGGGCGTGCATCTCCCCGCCAGCAGATGCGAGATGTACGACCGGTGGGTCCCGAGCAACCTCGCTACGGAAGCGTTTCGCAGCTCCCGGCGCCGAAGCCCGCTCGCAAACCGTTCATGAATCTTCATGACGCTGGTGAACGTATGCCAACGGCGCTTTTCGGTCAACGACGGCCGGCAAACCTATGGTAGAGGCTGACTCAACATGTCGGACCGTACTGACGACGACGAAGAACAGGGCATCCAGGACGATGACGATGTCCAGGACCTCCACAGCGACGTCGAGAGCATCGTGCGGGCTCGCTACTTCGACCTCGTCGAGGCTCTCGCCCGTGAGATCGGTGGCAAGCGAAGAGGCTGGCAGAAGCGTGTAGCCGCGATTCTCGGGATTGCGCCTTCCACGCTCTCCCTGATCGTCAACAAGCGCACCACGGTCTCGGCCGAGGTGCGGGGACGGGCGGAAGAACGCTTGGGTATCCCGACCGAGTACTTCTTGGACCTCGACCCCGACTCCGCAGAGGAGTGGGTGCGTAAGCTGCCCGCCAAACTGGCCATCGAAGACGCGCTGACCGCCGAGGCCGCTGAGACCGGAACGGAGAAGCACCTGGAGGTCCGCCGGCTCTACACCCTCAAGGGGCAGAGCCTCGAGTCCCTCCGTGGCTGGCTATTCAGCCGAATCGCTAGGAACGACCAGGGTGAAGCTCTTGGCCTGGAGGAAGACGAGCAAGAGACGGCGCTCGAACTGGCGGCCCGCATCCGGGAGCTCGACTTCGTTCGGATTGCGTTCGAACTCAAATCTCTTGAGCACAAGAAGGGCTACGACGCTGAGGAAGCGCGCTGGGCAATGGGAAGCCTCCTCCTGATGGTCTTTCTCGATGAGCTGCGAAAGCTCGGGTTCGATTGGGAACACCAGCCCCCGGACCCCCATGCTTGACAAACGTTTATGAACGTTCACCATACCCTCGTCCCCACCGGCGCGACGTTGGAGCCGGCAGGTCGTGAGAGCCGACCAGGGGACGGGCGGTAGGAGCCCCCGCGGATGTGGGGGCGGGCCCTTCGGGGCCGGCCTGGTGAGCCAATCGTCGTAGCGGCAGCGACCGCACCTCGAGAAGCCCGGAACCCTGCCACGACCGATTCCAACGGCGTGAACCAGGGCTCCGGGGCGGGCCCGCGAGGGCGAGGTGCACATGGTGGCTGGCAGGCTGCAGGGAGAGGTGCGTCCGGAGGGCGCATCGAAGGCGAAGGGCGAGCGCGCGGAGGCGGTCGACGCCCGCCCGAGCTGTCTCGACTGCTCGGGACCCATCGGCCCCCATCCGGACGGCCGGCGCGAGGCGCACTGCATGTGCGCTCCGCCGACGGATCCCGGCGAGCGCGAGGCCTGGCGCCAGCGCCGTCGCCGCCTCGAGGCGCGCCTCGAGGACCTCGCGGACGAGCTCCGCGCGCAGATGGTCGAGGCGACCGCGGACGAGCTCGCCCGGGTCACGCACACCCAGGTCAGCGTCCTCGGCTGCATCTGCGAGGACATCCGGGCGCGGGCCCAGGATGGCGGCTGGGAGCCCGTCCTCCCCTGCCTGGGCTGTGCCGGCACCACCATCGTCGGCATCTGGAACCACGGCGAGTGGTGCGGCTGGGTGCCGCGCCCGATCGAGGCCGACCGGGGCCAGCGCGAGCTGCACCTGCTCCACGTCGCCGCCGTGGGCGCCCTTCGCCGTGCCGGGCTGGGCCTCTGTGGGCTCCCGCCGCGCGGCGAGACGGCCGGCCCGCGCCCCGGCGATCCGACGTGCGGCTACTTCGAGGAGTCGCGCCGGGCCGAACGCCTGATGGCCGCCGTCCTGATGCCGGCCCGGGACTTCGACTCGGCGTTCGCGGACGCGCGGGGCGACTTCGCCGGCGTCGAGGCGCGCTTCCCGCGCGTGCCGCTCGAGCTGATCCGGCGTCGCGCTCGCGACCTGCGTCTCTCGACCATCAGCTGCCGGCCGCCGGTCAACCGGCACCTCGTTCGCGCGCTCGAAGCCGGGATGATCATCCTGCCGGACCACGACGCGCAGGCCCCCGCCGAGCGGGTCGGCACGGAGCGCCTCGGGCGGGCCGGCAGCGTGCTGCGGTACTGCCCGAGCTTCCCGCGGGCCGAGCTCGAGCCCGCGATCGACGCCGTCGTCGACGCCTTCCTCGCGGACCAGGCCCGGAGCGCGGCGTGAAGACGTCCTACGAGCGCTGGATCGCGCGCTACCTCGAGCGGTTCACCTGCCCCGCCGCGACCCTCGGTCGCTGCCGCGAGGCCTCGGTCGAGATCGCGCGCGCCTTCCCCGAGCTGCGCGTCGTGCGGGGCCACGTGCGCTGCGCGTGGGGGCGTCGCGGCCACTGGTGGACGGTCACGCCCGACGGCGAGATCGTCGACCCGACGGCCGCGCAGTTCACCTGCGGGATCGACGCCTACGAGGAGTACCGCCCGGGGCACACCGCGCGGAGCTGCGCGATCGCCACCCGCCGGGCCCGCGTCGTGCCGGCGGTAGAGCCCGGCGGCGACTGGCACGCGCCGGGGGAGAACCTCCGCGGGGTCTACTTCGGGGAGTGGGTCGTCGAGGACCCGGCGCCCCAGGACGAGCGCGGCCTCCGGTGCTGGGTTCGCTGCGCCTGCGGGGTGCGGGGGGTCCGGCACGTCGCCGACCTCGCGCGCGGCGCCGCCCGGCCCTGCCGCTCCTGCAGCGCCGTCGAGGAGGAGGTCCTCGTGATCGACGAGGCGGTCGCGGCCGAGCCGCTCGATCCGCCCCGTCCGAGCGAGCGCGTCGAGCCCCGGAAGACGCCCAGGCCTCACGAGCACCGCGACGAGGAGCGCCTGGCCCTCGCGATCGAGGTGGTGCGCAGCGACGCGGCCGGCACGTGCGCCCCGGAGGACCTCGCCTTCGCGTGGCGAGAGATCGACGGCTACGTGCGGACCCGCTACCCCGCGCGGGGCGAGGCGGACCGCGAGGAGGCCCAGCAGGAGACCCTCGCGACCCTCCTCCGGTGCATCCCGCAGATCCGCGCCACGGACGCGGTCTCGCTGGCGGTGTTCGTCCACAAGGTGTGGAGCTCCCGGCGCATCGACGTCCACCGCGCCTACCATCGCTCCCACGGCCCGGGCCGCCGCTTCTCGCTGTCGGAGCACACGCTCGACCTGGCAACGGCCGAGGAGCTCCCGGTCCTCTGCGCCGATCCGCGTCACCTCGCGGAGATGCTCGACGAGCTCGACGCGCACCTCGTCGCGTACGTGGCCGGCCAGCCCGGCCGCAACGGCCGGCGTCGCTACCTCGAGGCGCGCGCGGCGTTGCACCGTCGCCTCTTCGACCTCCAGGGCGCCGAGCTGCGAGCCGCGGTCGGCATCGACCGCTCGGTGAGCGACGCCGCCCTCTGGAAGTGGTGCGAGCGCGGGCGCGACGTCGTCCTGGGCGCGCTCGACCGGTGGCTCGAATACGCGCGCGTCCCCGAGTGGGTCGCCGACGTGGCCGCGGTCGTGCGCGAGGCGGTGGCGTGGCGCCGGGTCGACGCCGGCGTCCGGCGGGTCCGCGGTGCGCCCCAGTACGACGACAGCGAAGCCGCGCCCGTCGCCCACGGGCCGCGTCCACCGCCACCGCCCGACGGCTGCGACGACTGCGACTGCGACACCGAGCTGCGGAGGGTGGCCTGATGCCCTGGAATCACCGAGCGTACGCGACGGCCGAAGACCCAGCGCGGCAGAGCGACCTCAACGACATCGCCAGCCCCCACGGCTGCTCGCGCCGCTTCCAGTTCCGGAAGAACGAGCAGGTCGACGGCACCGTCGTGCAGCGCGACAGCGCGCGGTGGAAGATGGTCCACGGCAGCGCGATTCACCGGATGATCGAGCGCGCGCTGGCGCCTCACGCGTGGCAGGTCCTCAAGGACAACGGGCAGCGCGCGGTGCGGCACCCGAAGCTCTTCGAGCGCCTGAGAGCGATCTACGGCGAGGAGGTCGTCGCCGCGGCCGAGGGACTGCCGATCGACTGGGCCGACCAGGACCCGGCGGACGCCGCCGAGCAGGCCGCCACGATGGTCCGCGAGCTCCTCTTCGACCTGCTCGAGCGGATCGAACGGCCGCTCGCCGTCGAGGCGCCCTTCATCTGCGAGATCGACGGCTACTTCACGAGCGGCACGATCGACCTCGTCTACGAGCCCCGCGGCAAGCCGGGCGAGGTCGGCTACACCGACTGGAAGAGCGGGCTGATGCGCATGCACCCGATGGTGCTCGCGCACGGCTACCAGGTCGGGATCTACGCCACGGCGGTCGAGCACGGGGTCTTCTTCCCCGATGCCCCCGAGGGTGACGAGCGGCGCGGGATGCGCTTCGGGAAGTTCCCGTCCGAGATCTTCATCGTCCACCTGCGCGAGCTGCTGCCCTACGCGAAGCGGACCACGTTCACCCTCGAGCGCGACGAGGAGGTCGAGTGGGTGCGGCGGGCCATGCGCTTCGAGTCGTCGGTCGCGCGGCCGTCGAACGGGGTCACGCTGACCCACCTCGTGGACCGCGTAGGCCCGGGCACCCTCGTCGAGGTCGAGCCGAGCTCCACGCCGCCGCCGAAGCTCAAGAAGGACGGGACCCCCTACAAGCGCCGCGCCCGGAAGCGCGAGCCGCTGGTGATCCTCCAGAGCGATCGGCGCGGCCCGGCCTGGTACGCGGCGCCGCGCACGGCTGACGACGTCGCCCGCCTGAAGGTCTCGCTCGCCTCGATCGTGGGCACGGTTCGCCTCGGGCGCTTCTACGAGTCGATCGGCGAGCAGTGCGGCCGGTGCCCCTTCCGCGGGCCCTGCCTCACCGACGGTCACGAGGTGGACCGGGCCGAGATGACGGCGGTGAACCGCGCCCTCGCGGGCGTGGAAGGCCTCGACGAGGTCCTCGACTACGCGGTCTGAACGGCCGCCGAAACACAGAGACGAAGACAGACTGATTCGAACGGAACAGGTGCGAGGAATGGCACGTAGCAACACGACGAAGGCGAAGAGCGACGAGGGCAGCGAGGGGCAGGCCTCGCTGATGCTGGCCGGGGGCGATGCCCTGGCCGACGTCCTCGGGGACGTCGATCTCCCGACCACGGGCCTCGAGGAGCTCGACGCGAGCGACATCCGGATGGGCTCGCTCGTCTGGAACTTCAAGGGGATCGTCAACGAGGAACCGGTGGCGCCGAACCGCTTCTTCAACACGATCACCGAGGAGGTCACGGCCGAGGAAGAGCTCGCGCTTCTGACCCTCCACAAGTCGAACCGGTGGACCGAGTTCGACCAGGCGGAACAGAAGACGAAGACGCGCTGCTCGAGCTGGGACCGCAAGACCGGCGAGATGGACGACGGCACGGTCCGCTCCTGCGACGGCTGCCCCGACAAGCAGTGGCGGCGAGACCCGGAGTCGGGCAAGCGGCGGCGCAACTGCTCGGACGTGGCGAACGTCGTCGGCCTCCGGCTCAAGGACGGCCAGCCCGTCGTGCTGAGGTTCACGCGCACGAGCGAGCGGCCCTGGGTCGACTACCTCAACCGCCACATCATCGGGAAGCGCATCGTCAACGGGAAGCGCTCCCACATGCCGCTCTTCGCCTACCCGACGCGGATCTCGCTGAAGATGGAGAAGCGCGACGGGACCTCGTGGGCGGTGCCGGTGCTCGAGCGCGGCGAGCAGCACTTCAGCCGCGAGGAGATCGTCTTCTTCGCCGAGAGCGCGAAGGCCTACCGCGAGAGCCAGCTCGACGAGGTGCGCCAGGTCGCGGAGTCCTCGCCCGACGAGGCCACCGACGACGAGGGCGCGCCGCAGGTGGTCGACGCCAACGAGTTCGCCGACGACGACCTCGGGGGCGGCGACGCACCGCGCGGCAAGAACCACTTCTGACGGTCGCCGCTCCGGTGGCTCGGCCCAGGGCTGAGCCCGCCGGAGGGGCGCGACGAGCAGGCGGGAGCCCCGTCCCGACCTTCATGGCTCGTCGCGCCCCTCGGGCGCTCGGAGCGCGTCCGAAGGGGCCATTCATGACGACCGAGACTCTCAAAGGTCAGGTCCACGACGTCCGCGTCTTCGGCGGAGGTTGGGGGATCCTGAGCGTGCTGCACGGCTCGAAGGACGAGCTGGCGAAGGTGACGGGGCACCCGCTCGGCGTGCAGACCGGCGACACCGTCGAGTGCACCGGCGCATGGGGAAACCACCCGAAGCACGGCCGGCAGTTCCAGGCGCGGGAGATCCGCGTCGTCGTCCCCACCGACGCCGCCGGCGCGATCGCGTGGATGCTCAGCAAGCTGCCGAACATCGGCCGGCGCCTCGCCACCGAGCTCGCCGAACGATGGCCCCCGCCGGAGATCTGGGAGGTCCTCGAGCAGCGCCCCGACGAGCTGGTCGAGGTCCGAGGGATCACCCACGAGCGGGCCCGGCTCATCCACGCCGCCTACCTCGAGGCGCTGCCCGACCGCGACGAGCTCGTCGAGCTGAAGGGCTACGGCCTCACCGACCGCCAGATCGCCGCCCTGCAGGAGGTCTTCGAGGACGGCACGCTCGAGGCGATCCGCCGTGACCCCTACGTGCTGATCACCCGCGTGGACGGGTTCGGCTGGAAGCGCGCGGACGACCTCGCGATGAAGATGGGGCTGCCGGCGAACCACCCGAGCCGCATCCGCGCCTTCCTCCTCTACGCGATGCGCGAGGCCTCCGGAGCGGGCCACGTGTACGTGCCCGCCGGCAAGCTGGTGGGGAAGGCGGGCCGCGAGCTGGGCGTGCAGGCGCACGAGGTGCGGCGGGAGGCGAACGCGCTCCTCGAGGACGAGCAACTCGTGGTCCGAGACGGGCGCGCCTACCTGCGCTGGCTGCACGTAGCCGAGTCGACGGTCGCCGCCGACCTCGCGCGCATGCTGCGCCGAACGGAGGAAGCGGCGTGACGCTCGACGCCTCTCAGCAGCGCGCCGTCGAGCTCATCCTCGAGGCGAACGTCGGCGTCGTCACGGGCGGGCCCGGCACGGGCAAGACCTACTGCCTGGGCGCCGCGCTCGATCAGCTGGACGCTCGCGGAGTCGTCTACCGGCTGGCATCGCCCACGGGCAAGGCAGCGCGCCGCATCTTCGAGTCGACGGGCCGCGCCGCGTCGACGGTGCACCGCCTCCTCGAGTACTCCCCGCGGCACGGCGGCTTCCTCCGCGGGCCGGAGTTCCCGATCGAGGCCGACGTCGTGATCGTCGACGAGGCGTCGATGCTCGATATCGAGCTCGCCTCCGCCCTGACGCGGGCGTGCCAGGGGCGGACGCGCCTCATCTTCGTCGGCGACAAGGACCAGCTCCCGCCCGTCGGCCCCGGTCGGTTCTTCGGCGACCTCATCGACGAGGGCCTCGTGCCGATCGCTCGGCTGACCACGCTGCACCGCTCGGCCGCGGAATCGTGGGTGGCCACCCAGTCGAGGGAGATCAACGCGGGGCGGTTGCCGGACTTGGCGCCCCGGCGCGACTTCCGCTGGCTCGAGCGCGAGGGGCGCGATGCGGCCGTCGATGCGGTCGTCGAGCTCGCGACGGGCGGTCGGCTGGCCGCCGCGGTCGGGCTCACCGAGCACCAGGTGATCGTGCCGCAGAACGTCGGGCCGGCCGGGACCGGGCTCCTCAACGGGCGCATCCAGGAGCTCAGCACGCCGGCCGACGCCCCCAGCTGGAAGGTCGGTGGGGCCAGCGGCGAGCGGCAGACGGCGCGGCTGGGGGACCGGGTGATCCAGACCCGCAACAACTACCAGCTGAACGGCGGCGAAGGGGTGATGAACGGCGAGATCGGCGTCGTGGTGTCGGTCGAGCGCGACGAGCTCGTCGTCCGATTCGAGTCGGGCGGTCCCGACGACGTCCACGTGACCTACTCGCCGGCCGACGCCCGCGACCTCGGCCTCGCGTACGCGCTGACCTGCCACAAGATGCAGGGCTCGGAGACGCCCTGGGCCGTCGTCCTCGTCCACTCGACGCACACGCGGATGCTCTCGCGCTGCTGGCTCTACACGGCCTGCACGCGCGCGAGAGAGGGCGTCGTCATCGTCGGCGACCGGACCGGCCTCGAGCGCGCGGTGCGCAACAGCGGCGACCGGAAGCGAAACAGCAGCCTCGCGGTGAGGCTGCGCGAGGAGGCTTCGTGAACATCGCAAAGCACGTGCTGAGAGGCAGGGCGCTGGAGCGCTGGGGCACGTCGGGAGACCCGGCGGACCCCAGGTGTCTGGTGCCCCGAGAGGTCCCGTCGGACGCCGTCGGCACCGGGCCCGACTGCCTGGGAGCGGACCACAGCGCCGGCATCACGCCGCGGCGTGAGGAGGTAGACCATGAAGGCTGAGATCGTCGAGAACAAAGAGGGCGAGAAGCGGCTCCTGCTGACGTTCGAGAGCGCGGAGGAGCGCGCGTTCTTCAGACGGGTACACCCGCCCCGCGTAGACTGGTTCGCGGAGGAAGAGCCCACAGAGCCGGACCTGCGAGCGATCCTGCTGACGCACAGCGACGGGCGTCTGTTGCAGATGGCCTTCGTCCAACAGGACCCGTTCCTCGAGGCCACGAAGGACGCGGAGATCCAGCACCTGACCGACGAGCTGGCGCAAGCCCGCGCCGCGCTCGGCAGCGTCGAGGGCGACCGATGAAGCGCCGGACGGCGAGACAGAAGGAGCTCGCGAAGAGCGAGCGGCTGTTCCTGGTCGACTTCGGGATCGACGGCGAGCACGCGCAGCACGAACCCGGCACCTTCGACGGCATCTACGAGGTGCAGACGATGTGCCGGGGGCGCGAGGCGGTCGTGCTGATGGCGGTCTTCTACTACCTGACCAGCGGCTCGAAGCCGGAGGCCTTCGACAACATGCGGCCGTCACGTCGTCGCCAGTTCGGCGACGCGCTCAGGCAGTTCGCCGACGTCGTGGATCCGCCGGGGAGCGACGCCTGATGGCCTCGCACTTCGACACCTCTTCGACCCGCCTCGAGGTGGCGATCGAGGACGCTGGCGCCGCGCTGGACGAGGTGATCTCCCGCGTGCGCTCGCTGCGCGAGGAGGAGCGGGCCCTTCTCGCGGAGGTCACCGAGCTGGCCCAGGCGGCGCGCGTGAAGCTCGACGAGGCGGTGGAGGGGCTGGCGCAGCACCGCCCCCCGCCGGAGTCGATGTTCGACCTCTCGCGAAACTTCGAGTCGAAGGACCGCTGGCTGCTCGCCGCCGGCTCGGTCGTGGCCGGCATCTGGACGAACGACGCGCGGATGGGCGGCGAGCCCTGTATCGAGTATCGGCGTCTCACGACTCGGGCGATCGACGCGCTCTACCGGGACACGGTCCGCGCCGGACCCTCCACGCCCGGAGCCCGAGAGGAGGCCGTCGAGTCCGCGAGCGCGGGGTACGGCGTTCCGAAGCACGCGGTCGAGACGGCGATCGCGTTCGAGGCTGGGCGCCGCTACGCCCTCGAGCACAGCAACGCCGAGCGCACGATCCGCACGATCGTCGCTCTCACCGCGGAGTGGCGGCGCGATGCGTGACCGGTCGCCGGTGCTGGCGGTCATCGAGGGTCTGGGGAGCCTGTCCGGGCTGTACGGAGCCGACGCCTTGCGGATCACCACCGACGAGGAAGGGCTGACGCTTCGGCTCGAGGACCCGGACCGCTACGGCGCGCTCCCAGGCCTGGCCGACCGCGGGTGGCGGTGGTGCGCGAGGCGCGAGGCCTGGCACCTGCCGCTGCCTCAGGAGCCGAGGGGGCGGCTGGGGCGCGGCGACGACGCCCTGCGGGCCGAGCATGAGCAGTTGCGGGCCGACATGGTCGGCCTCGAAGAGTCGCTGAGCCGCGTCTCCGCGTGCGTCAACGAGTTCCTCCGAGCAGTAGGCGGTGCCGCGCGGCCTGGGCGGCGCCGAACCGGCGTCGAACGCGGCGCGCGACGCGCCACACGTCGGATCGAGCTCCGGTTGGTCGAGGCGGTGTTCGAACGGCTTTCTCAGCACCTCGACGAGTGCATACACATCATCCGGGAGCGGCTCGCGTGAGCGCCAAGGGGCGAAGGCGGGGCGAGGCGATCCCGCTCGACTACTTCCCGACTCCGGCCTGGTCCGTTCATCGGCTGCTGGACGACTGCGCGGAAGAGCTCGGCGTCTTCGACGGCGACGATGTCCAGCTCCTCGAGCCGACCGTCGGGGACGGGGCGATCGTGCGTGCGCTCGACAGCTGGCCCGGCCTCCGGAGCGCCGACGCGTTGCCGTCCTGCACCGGCGTCGAGCTGCGTCGAGACGCTCTCGATCCGCGCACGCGACTCGCCCACCACTTCGAGGGGGTCGACTTCAGGTCCTGGGACCCGCGGACGGTCGACCCGGTCGCGGCCGCGCTCCTCGAGGAGGCGCTGCATCCGACGGGCGAGTTCGACATCGCGCTCGGCAACCCGCCCTTCTCGGTAGCCGAGTCCATCATCCGCCGCGCGATGGAGCTCGCGCGCGTCGTGGTCATGCTGCTGAGGATCAGCTTCCTCTCGAGCGCTGAGCGGGTGCCGTTCTGGCGGGGCCTGGGAGCCGACGTCGCGGTCCGCGTCCTGCCTGACCGTCCGAGCTTCGACGGCGAAGGCCAGGACTCCGCCGCCTACGCATGGTTCATCTGGGGCAGCGAGCTGAGCGGCGTCGACGTGCTCGAGCCCACGCCCGAAGGCGTCCGGGCGGCCCAGAAGGAGGAGGCCCGGAGCGCTCGGATCGCCGTGCCTCAGCAGTCGCTCTTCGGAGGGTTCGAGCGATGACCGAGGACCTCGAGCTGCGAGTCGTGCTGCCGCCCACCTTGCTCGCCGGCGGGGCGCGCGCGGAGTTCTTCAGCCAGGCGAACTGCGAGGAGCTGCTCGGGCTCCCGCGCCGCCGGTTCCTCGAGCTCCTACGGCGCCACGACGCGCCTCCGGTGGCCGAGGTGGGGAAGCTGCGCCTCGTCGAGCGTGAGCCGATGCTGGCCTTCCTCCGCGCCCTGAAGAAGCGCGAGGCCGCCCAGCCTGGCGCGGCCGAAGAGGAGGCCCTCGACGGCGCCGATCGGGTCCTTCGAGAGGTCGGCGCGGTGTCCGACCGCCGCCGTCGGGTAGGGTAGGCGGATGCCGCGCGCACCCAAGGGATCCGTTCGCCTCCGCCGCGGCACGTGGTTCGCCCGGGTCACCGTCGCCACCGGCCAACGCGTCGAGCTCGCCCTGGTGACGTGCGACGAGGGGGACGAGGCGAAGGCATGGGAGCGTGCGCAGCTGCTCGCTGACCTCGCCTCGCGGCTGCGCGCCGCCGGTCACGAGGAAGTCGCGCCCCGGCTGCTCGAGCGTGCGGCGTCGCGGGACGGGCAGGCGCTCACCGACGTGCTCGAGGCGGGAGAGCGGTTGATCATCGGCGCCGCCCGGATGGCGAACGCCGACGCCCGCCAGACCGTCCAGGAGTTCGGGGAGCGCTGGACGAGCGGGAAGCTGCACGCGCGCTACCCGGACCACGTGAAGCTGAAGAAGAGCGCCAAGGACGACCAGGAGCGCCTCGAGAAGTACGTCTACCCGCTGATCGGCGCGCTGCCGGTCGCGGAGGTCACGGTCGACCACGCGCACCGGGTGATGGCGGAGCTCCCCGGCCGGCTCACCCCGTCGACGCGTCGGCAGGTCGCGCAGGTCCTCTCGCGCCTGCTGAAGCTCGCGGCCTACCCGGCGCAGATCATCGAACGCAGCCCGCTGCCGCCGGGGTTCGTGCCGCCGCCGGGGAAGCCGAAGGCGCTGACCTACCTGTACCCCGACGAGGATCGCCAGCTGCTCGGGTGCACGGCGGTGCCCCTCGAGCACCGCGTCTTCTACGGCTTCACGGCGCGCGAGGGGATGCGGTCCAGCGAGGTGCAGCGGCTCACGTGGGCGGACCTCGACCTCGAGCGCGGCGCGCTCCGCCTCGACAAGAACAAGACCGACCAGCCGCGGAGCTGGGCGCTGGATCCGGGGGTGACGCGCGCGCTCGCTGCCTGGCGCGAGCTGAGGGGTCGCCCGTCCGCGGATGAGCTCGTGTTCCGCGACGAGACGGGGGCGCCGGTTGGCGAAGACACGAAGGCCGCCGAGCGCCTCCGGCGCGACCTCGTGACGGCCGGCGTGACGCGCCCCGAGCTCTTCGAGAGCAGCGCCGCGCGGGTGCCGGTTCGGGTGCACGACCTCCGCGCGACGATGATCACCGTGTCGCTGGCCAACGGCCGCACGGAGACGTGGGTCGCCGACCGGACGGGTCACAAGTCGAGCACGATGATCAACCGGTACCGCCGTGCCGCCCGCCTCTTCGACGAGCTGGGCCTGGGGGCCCTGGCGCCCCTCGACGAAGCGATCCCCGAGCTGAAGGCAAGCGACCTTGCCGGCGGCCCCACGCCGCCCCCCGGCGTAGCGGGGGCAGAAACGGGGGCAGGGGGTGGAGTCAGCAAGGGAAGCGGCGGGGTGACCGCCGGGGAAAACCTGAAAGGTTTCGAAGAAGTAGCCGAGGCCGGACTCGAACCGGCACTCCCTTTCGAGAAGCGGATTTTGAATCCGCCGCGTCTGCCATTCCGCCACTCGGCCAGAGAGGAGTCGAGGGAGTTTTCACGAACCACGGGGCGGGTCAAGGGCTGACCCGTTCAGGGGGCGACGGGAACCCGCTGGAGGTCGAGGGCGCGGAGGCGGTCCTGGATCGACGCGTCGAGGCGGGAGGCTCGGACGAGGCTCTCGCGGCCGCACGCGAGGAGGAGGCGGCCGCGGCGGCGCCGCGCGGCGACGAAGAAGATCAGGCCGACCTGGCTCGGGCCGGCGGTCAGGGTGCGGCGGCTGGTGCGGACCTCGACGAGGCCGCGCGCGGAGCCGGCGTAGGTGGCTCGCACCCGGAAGCGGAGCACGGACCAGCGCGCCGCGACCAGCTCTCCCTCGAACATCTCGTGGCCGGGGTGGATCGAGGGGCCCGAGCAGATGCTGGCGCGGACCGGTGGGGCGGCCGAGACGAGGAGCAGACCGGCGAGGGCTCCGAGGCAGAAGCGCACGACCGGAGGGTCGCCGGTCGAGGCGAGCCTCGCAAACCCTCACTCGGGGGTCGAGGGTTGCGCTCGGGGCGCTATATTCCCGCGCGATGCCCACCTTCGCCTCCATCGACATCGGGTCGAACGCGTCTCGGCTGCTGATCGTCGAGGCCGACGACGCCGAGACCGTGCGCAAGGTCGACTCCTTCCGCGTGCCCGTGCGCATGGGACACGGGGTGTTCCTCACCGGGCGGCTGGACCCGGACGCGATCGACGCGTGCGTGGAGGGGCTGAAGACCTTCAAGAAGGAGCTCGCCACCCGCGAGATCGCCGGGATCCGGGCGGTCGTGACCGCCTCGGCGCGCGACGCGGTGAACTCCGACGAGCTGCTCGAGCGGGCCGAGAAGGAGGCGGGCATCCGCCTCGAGGCGATCAGCGGCACCGAGGAGGCGCGGCTGGTGAAGCTCGCGGTGGAGCAGAAGCTCACCCTCGGCGGGTACCGCTCGCTCCTCGTCGATCTCGGCGGCGGCTCGCTCGAGCTCTCCGAGGTGCACCACGACGAGGTGCGCTACTCGACGTCGCTCGAGATCGGCACCGTGCGGCTCCTGGAGTCGTTCCTGACCGCGGACGGGCCGGTCTCGCCGCAGCAGGAGCACCTGCTGACCGAGTACATCGATCGCCTGATCGATCCGACCGAGGAGCAGTTCCGCCGCCGTCGCTACGACTTCGTGGCCGGCACGGGCGGCAACTTCGACGCGATCGCCAAGCTCTGCCCGGTCGCCGGCCGCGAACAGCCCGCCATCGACATCCGGCTCGCCCGCGCGCTCCTGCCCCGCATGGCCAAGCTCACGCCGGCCGAGCGGCAGGCGGCCTACGACCTGCGCTACGACCGGGCCGACGTGATCGTGCCCGCGCTCTACGTGATCCTCCGGGTCGCGGATCTGGCGCGCACCGAGGAGATCATCGCGCCCGGCGTCGGCCTCAAGGAGGGCATCGTCGCCGAGCTGGTCGACAAGCACTTCCGGGTCTGGGACTACAGCGTCGACGAGCACACGATGGCGCGCGCCGCCATCCACCTCGGCCGCCGCTACCACTTCGACGAGCCCCACGCGACGCAGGTCGATCGGCTCGCCTGCGTGCTCTTCGACAACCTGCCCTCGGTGCACCAGCTCGGGCCCAGCGACCGGCAGCTCCTGCGGGTGGCGGCGCTGCTGCACGACATCGGCGACTTCATCAGCTCCGCCGCGCACCACAAGCACACGCAGTACGTCATCGAGAACACGGACCTGATGGGCCTCAGCGAGGAGCAGCGGAAGGTCGTGGCCTGCGTGGCCCGCTATCACCGCCGCGCGATGCCCTCGACGAAGCACGCGCTGTTCAAGAAGCTCACCCCCGCCGATCGCTCGCGGGTGCGCAAGCTCGCTTCCATTCTCCGGGTGGCCGACGCGCTCGATCGCGGGCACCGGTCGAAGGTCCGGCAGCTCGACGTGCGGCTCTCCGACGACAAGGTCACGCTCCTGCCGAAGGGCGCCGGCGACCTCGCGCTCGAGGTCTGGACGGCGCGCCGCAAGTCGGAGCTCTTCGAGAAGACCTTCGACCTCGACCTGCAGCTCGAGCTCCCCGAGCGGAGCGTGCTCGACTCGTCGCCGCCGGCCGAGTGACCGATCAGGCCTTGATGAGCTGATCCGGCGGGCTCGCGGGGGCCACCTGGCTCTGCTCGGCGCGCCGGTTGAAGCGCGCCTCTTCGGTCTTCAGCTCCTCGATGAGTTCCGAGCACTCGGGGCGATCCTCGAGGTGGTTCATCAGGACGTCGGACGCCTGCGTGAAGCTCTTCTCGTAGCCGAGCGCCTCGCGCACCCGGGTGGCGATCCGCTCGCGGCCGGCGCTGAGGTCGTTCTCGAGCGCGTCGCTGTAGCGCTGGAGCTGGGCGCGCAGCTCGTCGATCTGACGGCGCAGATCGGCGGCGGCGTTCTCCTTGGTCTGCACGCGCTGCTGATTCTCCTGGATGATCTCCTGGAGGGTCTGGGCGCGCGAGCGCATGCCGCCGACCTCCTCGAACGCGGCGCGCATGGTCTGGGCGTCGCTGCCGGAGGCGGCCTGGATGGCCCGCTGGTGCGCGGTCTCCCAGCGCTGGTTCGCCTCGCCGAGGCGCTGCTGGAGAGAGGTCACCCGCTCGCGCTCGGCGCTCGCGTCACGCAGGGTGCGGGACTCCTCCTCCGCCAGCTCCTCGACCTTCCGGCCGATCTCGGCGCGGAGCGCGCGGCCCCGGCGCTCGATCGCCTCGAGCTTCTTCTGGTGGCTGGCCAGCTCGCCCTCGAGCCGGCTCGCGCGGGCGGCGGTCTCCCAGAGCTGGTCGGCGGCCTGCTGCACGTCGGCCGGCGCGCGGCCGTTCGGGTAGGCGCGGGCGACCATGCGCGCGAAGTAGGCGGCGCGGCGGCTCCACTCGACGACGCCGGGCGTGGGCGCGGGCGGCGGGGGCGGCGCGGCGGCGGGCGGCTCGGCCTGCTGCTGCACCTCCCAGGTGGTCGAGGGGAGGGTGCGCTGCAGCGCCTTGAGCTGCTCGGAGAGATGGTGGCCGTCCCGGAAGCGGCGGCGCGGATCCTTCTCGAGCAGGCGCAGGATGATGCGCTCCGCGGTCTCGGGGAGATCCTGGCGCAGGGTCGCCGGGCGGGGCGACGGGCTCGAGCGCTGCATCTCGAGCAGGGTGTCGCGGTCGCTCGAGCGGAAGGGCAGCTGCCCGGTCGTCATCTCGAAGAAGAGGATGCCGAGGGCGTAGAGATCGCTCGAGGGGATCGCGTCGTCGCCGCGCGCCTGCTCGGGCGACATGTACTCCGGGGTACCGAACACGGCGCCCTTGGGGGCCAGCCGGGGGTCGCGGGCGAGCGCCGCGAGGCCGAAGTCGAGGATCTTCACGAAGTCCCGCCGGCCGCCGCGCACCGTGAGCATGATGTTGTCGCTCTTCAGATCGCGGTGCACGACCCCGAGGTCGTGGGCGCGGGAGAGCGCGGCCGTCATCTGCTCGAGGATGTCGACGGCCCGGGTGATCGGCATCTGACCCTTGGCGATCTCGCTCGAGAGCGACGTCCCGGTCAGGTACTCCATCACCAGGTAGAGCTCGCCCTCCTCGGTCTCGCCCACGTCGTGGATCTCCACGATGTGCGCGTGATCGACGCGGTTGGCGGCCCGGGCCTCGCGCAGCATCCAGGCGCGGAGGTGGGTCTCGCCGCGGAGGTCCGGGCGGATCAGCTTGAGCGCCACGACCCGGTCGATCAGGACGTGCCGGGCGCGGTAGACGACCCCCATCCCGCCTTCGCCGAGGAGCGCCTCGAGGCGGTACCGGCCCGCGACGACGCGGCCGAGGTAGGTGTCCTTGCTGCTTCGCGATGTCGAGCGTGCCGTAGCCATCGGGGGAAGGGATCTCCTGGTCGACGTCCGGAGGTGGGCACGTCGATGATACACGGGTCGGGGCAGCGTGCGGGAGTTCTCGACGGGACCGAAAACGAAACGGTCCTCGAAGACGCGGTTACCCAAGAGGGGAGGGAGGGCACCCGAGCCGGCGAGGACCGTCATTTCCATACGGCGGATCGGAGGTTATGCTGTATGGGCCCCCGTCTACGCGGGGACAGGTGCGCCCGATGAACCGGAACACCCTCGGCCCATACCGCATCGAGAGACGGCTCGCCGCCGGCGGCATGGCGGAGGTGTTCGTGGCCCACCGGGAGGGCCCGCACGGATTCCAGAAGCGCCTCGCGCTCAAGCGCATCCTGCCGCAGCACGCCCGCGACCCCGAGTTCGTCGGCATGTTCATCGACGAGGCCCGCCTCGCGGCCCGGCTCGCTCACCCCGGCATCGTCCAGGTCTTCGACTTCGGCGAGCACGGCGGCAGCCTCTTCATGGCCATGGAGATGGTGGAGGGGACCACCGTCGGGCGGCTGCTCCGCACCGTGGCCTCGCACCGCGAGACGGTGCCGCTCGGCCCGGCCCTGCACGTCGCGCACGAGGCGGCGGCCGCGCTCGCCTACGCGCACACCCTGCGCGACGAGAGCGGTCACCCGCTCCACATCGTGCACCGCGACGTCAGCCCCGCGAACCTGCTGCTCGACCGGCAGGGGCACGCCAAGCTCACCGACTTCGGCATCGCCCGCTGCCGCACCACCGCGCAGCGCACCGACGACGGCCACATCCGGGGCAAGCTCGGCTACATGTCGCCCGAGCAGGTCGTCGGCGACGAGGTGGACGCCAAGAGCGACGTCTTCACCCTCGCGGTGGTGCTCGCCGAGATGCTGATCGCCGAGCCGCTCTTCGGCACCGGCGCCGACCTCGACGTGCTCCTGCAGATCCGCAACGTCGACTTGACGGTGATGAAGCGGGCCGGCGGGCACATCCCGAAGGACGTCACGCGGCTCCTGCACCACTGCCTGGAGCGGGACCCGGAGAAGCGCCCGACCGCGCGGCAGCTGTCGTTCGCGCTGCGCGAGGTGCTCGCGCGGCGCGGTGAGCTCGGCCGGGGGGCCCAGGAGCTCGCGCGGCTGATGGAGCGGCTCGAGCTGGTGCCGAAGTCGGAGCACGACGCCGACGCGCAGGAGGCGGGCGCGCGCCCGACCTTCCTGGTCGAGGTGGACGACGAGGCGTCGGCGCCGAACAACACCAAGGCGCTGCTCGACCGGCTCGCGCTCGACCCGCCGACGACCTACGAGCTGCGGCACCCGAACGGGCGGCGCGAGGGGCCCATCCCCTTCAGCGAGATGGTGCGGCGCATCGTCACCGGCGCGCTCGAGCCCGGCACGAAGGTGCGCAAGGACACCGGCGACTTCGAGAGCGCCGGCCGCATGCCCGAGCTGCGCCGCTACCTCGGCAGCAAGGCGCTGCAGTGGGGCCCGAGCGGGCCGCCGCGAGGGGCGAGCAAGCGGGGCGTGCTCTACGGCGGCCGGCTGCTCGGCCAGGCGCACCAGCTCACCTCGCGCCGCGAGACCGGCGTGCTGCATCTCTGGGACGGCGACCGGCAGAAGCGCATCTACTACGTCGACGGCCGGCCCGACTTCGTGGCCTCCAACGTCGAGGCGGAGCTGCTCGGCGAGTATCTGGTCGCGCAGGGCACCATCCTCCGCATGGAGCTCGAGATGGCCCTCGCGATGCTGCCTCGCTACGACGGCCGGCTCGGCGACGCGCTGGTCGGGCTCGGCATCCTGCGGCCGATGGAGCTCTACCGCGCGGTCGCCGATCAGGTGCGCAGCCGGTACCTGGAGGCCTTCCGCTGGACCTCGGGGCAGTGGGCGTACGTGCGCGGAGAGGTCTGCGACGAGGAGACCTTCCCGCTGCCGCAGGGCGAGCACGAGCTGCTGCGCGACGCCGCGATGCAGACCGACGCGAAGGACGTGAAGGCGGCGCTCACCCCGGTGCAGCGGCGGGTGCTGCGCAAGAACCCGACCCCGCCGGCGACCCTCGCCAGCTACCGCCTGCCCGGCGAGTGGGAGCGTGTGATCGAGACGGTCGACGGCCGCGCGACCCTGGCCGGGATCATCGCCCGCGAGTACGCCCAGAGCGGCCTCGACGCCGAGCAGGTCCAGCGCGCGCTCTACCTCGGGCTGAGCGTCGAGCTGATCGAAGCGGCGTAGCGCCCCGCCCCCGAGGCGCGAGGCCACGATCGTGGCCGAATGCCCGCCCGCGTCACGTGACGTCGCGCGGCGCCCGTCGTGGCCACGTTCTTGCTCACCCCGTGCACGTGGCACGGGTACACGCCGTCATGATCGGGCTGCTCATGCTGGCGGGCTGCCAGGGAGGGCCGACCGAGATCGTGGTGATCACCGACAGCGACGCGCCGGTGCCGGAGGCGCTCGACGCGGTCCGCTTCGAGGTGGTGCAGGGCGGGGTGGTGTGGGCGCGCGAGACGTCGCTCGACCAGACGCCGCTCCCGCTGGTGCTGCCGGTGGTGCACGAGCGCGGCCCGCTCGGTCCGCTGACGATCCGGGCGATCGGGCTGAAGGACGGCGAGGTGGTCACCGACGCGCGCGCCCGCACCTGGTTCGCGGCCGGCCGCAGCCTCCAGCTCCGCCTCGATCTCCACGCGGCCTGCTTCGGCCGCTCGCTCGCGTGCGCGCCGGACGAGACCTGCGGCGAGGACGGGGCGTGCCGCCCGGCGGAGGTCGATCTGCGCCCCGACGCCGGTCCGCCCGAGCCGGACGCGCGGGTCGCCGAGATGGACGCGGGCGCGCCTCCCTCGCGTCCCGACTCGGGGGGCGATCCGGGGCTCGACGCGGGCGTCGATGCGGGCGTCGACTCCGGCGTCGATTCGGGTGTCGATTCGGGCGTCGACGCGTGGGTCCCGCCGGTGGACTCGGGGCCGTGCGCCCGGACCCAGTCCTGCCGGGGCTCGTGCGCGTGCGCCGACTGCGGCTGCACCCAGCGCTGCGGCGGCGACCAGGACTGCTCCGGCTCCTGCGCGGGCGCCGGATCGGTCTGCGCGTTCAGCGCGGACGAGAGCTCGAACGTGGACTACGTCTGCACCGACGGCGCCCGCTGCGAGGTGCGCGCGGAGGAGGTCTCCAACGTCGAAGACGTGGTCTGCGAGCGGGGCGCCGACTGCGACGTGCGCTGCGACGAGGTCTCGAACTGCTTCGTGCGCTGCCGCTCGGGCGCGCGCTGCGCGCTGCGCTGCAACGAGACGAGCAACTGTCGCATCGAGGAGTGCGACGGCGAGCTCCGGAGCTGCGGCGGCGGCGTGCGGGTGTGCAACCGGCCCTGCCCCTGAGCGGCCCAGCCCCTGAGCGGCCAGCCCCTGAGCGGCCAGCCCCCGAGCGGCCAGCCCCCGAGCGGCCAGCCCGTGCGCGATCAGCCCAGCTGATCTTCGGCGGCGGCGAGCTCGCGGGCCATGGCGGCGGCGGTCTTCGCGGCGCGCTGGGCGATCAGCTCGCGGACGCGCTCGGTCTCGCCGCGCTCGAGGAGCTCCAGGATGCGGCTGGCCGCGCTCTGGGGCGTGTCGGCGGCGAGCATGCCTCCGACGATCGGGTAGCTCTCGTGATCCACGGCTCTACGCTCCCACGTTCAGGGTCATGGTCAAGATGTTGACGAGCGTGCCGATCGTCAACACCTCCACCTGATCCGGGCTCCGAAAGTGGTCCAGCCGGGAGCTGGTCACGATGAGCGCGCCCTCGGGCGCGTCGGTCGGGGTGCGGTAGGAGAAGGGCACGCTGACCGCGCTGACGTAGTGCTGGGCGTCGGTCGCCCGGGCCTCCGAGGGCACCCAGGCCTGGGTGTGGCGGATGTCGCCGCTCACCAGGAGCTGGTTCTCCTCCACGCACTTGCCGACGTGGCCCTGGCCCACCTTCCAGGTCCGGCCGTGCACGGGGATCGCGGGGTGCGCCTCGCGGTGCACCGGCCGGAGGCGATCGCCCTCGAGCACGTAGACCACGAAGTTGTGCTGATCGCGATCGCCGTAGCCGAGCAGGGCGCCGCGGTGAGCCCGCCAGAGCCGCAGCAGCAGATCGACCGCGTCCTCGCGGCTGCGGGTGCCGCCGCGGATCTGGATCGAGAGGTGAGCGGCGACCGAGGAGATCTGGTGGATCGCGTCGGTGCGGAGCCGCTCGCGCTCGGCCGCCTCGCGGGCCGGCCGCACCCGGCTCCGGGCCACCGCGAGGGCCGCGTGCAGCCGCGCGTCCACCCGCGCGATCGCCGCCGCCGCGCTGCCGTCCCAGTCGGCGTGCATCCAGTTGTCGACGTGGCCCTTGCGCAGAGCGTCGATGAAGCGCTGCACGCCCGGGAGGTTGTGCCGGTCGGGCTTCCGGTCGGCGAACTCGGGCACCTGCCGCAGGCGCGCGTCGATCTCGACGACCTGCTCGTCGGGGTGGCGCGCGACCAGCTCGCGGCGGGCCGAGAAGATCTGCCGCGCGAGCGCGTTCGTCTCGTGGTGCACGAGCACGATCGGCAGGAGGCCGGCGTCCATCGCCTCCTCCCACTCGCGCCAGGTGATCGACTTGTTCTGGCGCTGGTACTCGCCGCCGAAGCGGGACGCGACCAGCAGGACGAAGACGTGGGCCTCGCGCACCGCGCGCAGGCAGGCGTCGTGCGAGGTGACCCCGGGCTCCACCGGGAAGTCCGGGTCCTCGCTGGTGCGCACCTCGATGCCGCGGGCCTCGAGCGCACCCCGCACCTCGCGCCGGACCGCGTCGAGGTCCTCGACGGTCGAGCTCAGGAAGACGACGAGCCGCTGGCTCATGGCGAAAGCGTTACCACACGTGCGAAGCTCGCCGCGCATGAAGTGGCTGGCGCTCTCGATCCTCCTGCTCGCCTCTTGCGGCGGCGGACCCCGCGGACGGGTCGCCACCGCGGTGGACGCGGGGGATCTCGAGGGCGCGCTGGCCGCCTACGAGGACTACCGCCGCAGCGAGGGCGCCGACGCCGACGTGCTCGGGCGGGTCGCGGCGCTCCTGCTCGAGGAGGAGGCGCGGGCCGAGGACGGCGAGCGCCGGCGGGCCGCGATCCTGCAGCTCTCCCTCGCCGGGACCGCGGGGGAGCCGGCGCTGATCCGGCTCTCCGAGTCCGAGGGGATCACGCCGGGGCGCCTCGGGGCGCTCGAGGTGCTGGCCCGCCGGGGCAGCGAGCCGGCCAAGCTCGCGCTGCGGGCGCTCGCCGATCACGACGATCCGGCGGTGCTCGCGTCGGCGATCGTCGGCATGGACCCGGCGCTCGATCGCGATCTGCTGCTGCGGCACCTGGAGTCCGAGGACGCGACGGTGCGGCGCGCGGCGGCGCGGGCGCTGTCGGCCCGGGAGGACGCGGGGGTGCGAGAGGCCCTCGCCGAGCGGGCGCGGGTGGATCCGGACGCGTCGGTGCGCGCGGCGGCGGTCGGCGCGCTCGCGCTCGCGGGGCCGGCGGCGGTGGACGCGCTCCGGGAGCGGCTCGGCGATCCGACGTCCAGCGTGCGCCTCGCCGCGGTGGGCGCGCTCGCGCGGGCGGACGAGGCGGCGGCGCGGGAGGCGCTCGGCGCGCTGCTCGAGATGGCGCCGAGCCCGGCCGGCATCGAGGCCGCCCGGGTGCTCGCGCTGCTCGACGGAGAGATCGCGTCGACGGCGCGCGCGTTCCTCCGTCGGTCCCTCGAGGCGCGCGACGCGGGCCTCCGATCGCAGGCGGGCGTCGCGCTGACGGGCCTGCCCGCCTCCGCCGACGCGCCGGTGGACGCGGTGCGCGCGGCGCTCCGGACGGAGGCCGACCCGGAGGTGCGCCTGTCGCTCGCCCGCGCCCTCTGGCGGCGCGAGCGCGCCACCGCGGCTCCGGTCCTCGAGGGGCTGCTCGCCGACGACGGCATGCCGGGCGTGCAGGCGGCCGCGCTCCTCGCCGGCGAGGCGCACGAGGAGGCGATCGCCCTGCTCGACCGGGTCGCGCGCGGCGACGGCGTCAGCGTGCTCCGGCGCACGGCGGCCCGGGCGCTCGCGCGGGAGGCGATGCGACCCGACGCGGCGCGCCGCCACCTCGATGACGACGACCCCCTCGTGCGTATCTACGCCGCCGGTGGCATCCTCGCCGCCGCCGCAGCCAGCTGAACGACCGGGAGATCTCTTCAGTGAAGTACCGCCACATCCTCGCCGCGACCGACTTCTCCAAGCTCGGGGACCTCGCCCTCTCGCGGGGCGCGCAGCTCGCCGCCGACTCGGGCGCGAAGCTCACCGCGGTGCACGTCCTGCCCGAGCCGGACGCGCCCAGCCCCCTCTTCGCGCACTACGAGATCGAGCGCGACGACAGCAAGCTCGAGGCCGCCAAGCAGGGCGCGGCCGCGGCCCTCGCCGAGCGCGTCCCCGCGGCGGTGAAGGAGAGCGGCATCGACATCGAGTACAAGGTCGTGCTCGGCGATCCGGCGACCGAGATCCTGACCCTCGACGTCCGGCTCGACACCGACCTCATCGTGCTCGCGACCCACGGCCGCCGCGGATGGCAGCGCTGGATCATGGGGAGCGTTGCCGAGCGCGTCGTGCAGATGGCCACCGCCGACGTGCTCGCCGTCCGCGAGCGCGACCCCGTCGACCTGTCCGGTCTCTGACCCGCGCTCGTTGCAGAGCTGGATCTCGGGCGACGCCGGGCGCCCGTCATGCTGGCGTGCATGAGCCGTCACACCGCGTCCGACCTCGACCGCGTCCGGGAGTACGTCCGCCTCGTCAGCGAGGTCGGCCACGAGGGCTTCTTCGCGGCCACGCCGATCGCCGAGATGGCGCCGCTGCGGGACGCGCTCGCGCGGGCCGGCGCGCCCTGGCTGGTCCGGCTGCTCGACGAGGCCCTGCTGATCGACCTCGAGAGCCGCGACGCACGAGGGCAGCCGCTGCGCGAGTACCTGGAGACGGAGGAGGCCGCGCTCGAGCGGCTCGATCGGGAGCTCTTCGAGCACCTCCCTCGGCTCGACATCCGCGCGGCCTGACGTAGCCTCGGGCTGCGTGACGCGGCTCCTCCTCATCCTCGGCCTCGGCGCGGCGCTCGGCGCCTGCGGCGACGACGCCCGAAACGACGCGCGCGTCTACCTCGATCGCGTGCAGCAGCTCGACCTCGACGATCCGATCGAGGAGCGCGAGCGGCTGGTGGACTCGCTCGCCTCGCTCCCGCTCTCGGCGCCCGAGGTGCAGCGGGCCCGGGACGCCTGCGTGGAGGCGCACCGCACGATCCTCGAGGCGGAGTCGCTGCACCGGGGCGCGCGGGAGGCGCTGGTCCGGGCCGACATGGACGAGCACGCGATCCCGATCACCCAGCGACAGCGCATCGAGCGGGACATCCAGCGCTCCAACCAGGCGATCGAGCGGTCTCGCGATCTCTTCACGCGCTGTCACCGGCTGACCCGCAGCCTCGAGACGCGCTACCGGCGCCGCCGCTCCACTGGCGAGTGAGCGCCGGTTCGATAAGATCGGCGCCATGCTGAGGGTTCTCTCGATCTGCGCCCTCCTCCTCGGCTGCACCGATCCCGGCGGCGAGGCGGCGGGGAGCACGGCGCCGCCCTTCGAGGTGCGCGGGGACGCGAGCGGGCTGCTGCTCGTCTGGTTCGACGAGGAGGGGCAGCACACCGCGGCGAGCCGGGCCGAGATCCCCGAGGCGCGTCGCGCGCTGGTGCGGGTGGACGACCTCGAGCTCTCGCCCGAGCAGCGGCTCGACGCGTCGCAGGTCTGGGTGGTCGATCTCCGCGAGCCCGAGGAGGGCGGCGCGTACGCGGTCCGCACGATGACGCGAGAGGCGTTCGAGGCGGAGCTCGCGAGCGCCGCGCACCCCGAGCCGCCCGAGGGCGAGGCGGCGGGCGACGCGGACGTGATCGTCTACGGCGCCTCCTGGTGCTCGGCGTGCCGCTCGACCGAGAGCTTCCTGCGGGAGCGCAACGTGCCGTTCGTCGAGCGGGACATCGAGCGCGATCCGGGCGCGCGCCAGGCGATGCTCGAGGCGGCCCGCGCGGCCGGCGTGCGGACCAACGGCATCCCCGTGATCGACTTCCGCGGCGAGATCATCACCGGCTTCGATCGCGCCGCGCTCGAGCGCGCCATCGCCCGCAGCCGAACCCCGATCTGACGCGATGGAGCGCGCCCTCGGCTGCATGCGCTTGCCGGACGAGGCCGCGGCGCGCGCGGTCGTGCACGCGGCCCTCGAGGCGGGCGTCACCCTGCTGGACACCGCCAACGTCTACGGGCCCGAGGGCGCGGGCGAGAACGAGCGCTGGATCGCGCGGGCCCTCGCGGACTGGACGGGGCCGCGCCCGCGGGTGGCGACGAAGGGCGGGCTGACGCGCCCGGGCGGCCGCTGGGTGCCCGACGGTCGGGCGAAGGCGATCCGCGCGGCGTGCGAGGGCTCCCTCGAGGCCCTCGGCGTCGACGCGATCGATCTCTACCAGCTGCACGCCCCCGACCCGCGCACGCCCTGGAAGACGACCTGTCGCGCGCTCGCGAAGCTGAAGGCCGAAGGCCTGGTGCGGTCGATCGGGCTCTGCAACGTGAGCGTCGCCCAGCTCCGGGAGGCGCAGGGCCACGTCGAGGTCGACGCGGTGCAGATCGCGCTCTCGCCCTTCGAGGGGAGCGGCCTGCGGAGCGGCCTGCCCCAGCTCTGCCGCGCCGAGGGCCTCACCCTGCTCGCGCACTCGCCGTTCGGCGGGCCGAAGAAGGCCGCGCGGATCGGTCGCCACGCCGGGCTGCGGGAGGTGGCCGAGCGTCACGGCGTCTCGCCCTGGTCGGTGGCGCTCGCCTGGCTCGAGGAGCTCGGCGCGATCCCGCTCCCCGGCTGCACCCGGCCCGAGACGGCGGCCGCGCTCGCGGGCACCCCGTCGCTCACCGAGGCCGACCGGGCCACGCTCGACGCGGCCTTCCCGCTCGGCGCCCGCGTGCGCGAGCCCCCGGTCGCGCCGCCCCCCGACACCGACGGTGAGGTCGTGCTCCTGATGGGCATGCCCGGGGCCGGCAAGAGCACCCTCGCCGAGCCGCTCCTCCGCCGCGGCTACCTGCGCCTCAACCGCGACGAGGTCGGCGGCACCCTGAAGAAGCTCCACCGCCGGCTCGACGAGCGGCTCGGGGAGGGCGCGCGGCGCGTGGTGCTCGACAACACCTACGGCACCCGCGCGCTCCGGGATCAGGTGATCGAGATCGCCTGGCGCCACGGGCTGCCGGTGCGCTGCGTCTTCGTCGACACCCCGCTCGAGGAGGCGCAGATCAACGCGTGCCTCCGCATGATCGCGCGCCGTGGGCGGCTGCTCGAGCCCGACGAGATGAAGCGCGCCGGCAAGGAGGACCCCAACCTCTTCGATCCACGGGTGCAGCTCCGCTTCCGCGACGCGCTCGAGCCGCCCACCGAGGACGAGGGCTTCTCCGCGCTCGAGCGGATCCCCTTCGCGCGGCGGCCGTTCGGCGGCGACGAGCCGGCGGTGCTCGTCTCGCTCGACGCCTTCGCGCGCTTCGACGGCGACGCGGCGATCCTCGACGAAGCACGCGCGGCCACGCTCCGGGCCGAGCCGCGGCTGCTGGTCGCGACCGGCTGGGCACCGAAGGCCTCCGCGGCGAGCGTGGAGGCGCGGGCGCGCTCGCTCGAGGAGGCGCTCGAGCGCCCGGTCGACGTCCGCCTCTGTCGGCACGCGGCCGGCCCCCCGATCTGCTGGTGTCGCAAGCCGCTGCCGGGGCTGGGGGTGGCCGCGATCCTGGCCCACGGCCTCGACCCGGCGCGCTCGCTCTGGGTGGGCACGTCGGCCGCGGACCGCACGCTCGCCGGGCGGCTCGGGGTGCCGCACACGGAAGCCGATACGTACTTCGCGGCGCGGTGATATCGTCGCGCCGTGGCGTCGCCCTATCGCACCGGACGCGCTGCCGCGCCGGCCGCCGAGGGGCGGGAGGACGGGCTCGTCGACGCGCTGATCCAGCAGTTCGCCGACCCGCTCGCCTTCTATCGAGAGCTCGTCCAGAACGCGATCGACGCGGGCGCGAGCCGCATCGCGATCACCGCCGGCTGGGAGGCGGGCGACGACCCCGAGGCGGGCACGATGGTCGTCTCGCTGCGCGACGACGGCTGCGGCATGGGCCGGGACATCCTCGAGAACCAGCTCACCGTGCTCTTCCGCTCCGGCAAGGAGGGGCAGGAGGGCAAGATCGGGAAGTTCGGCATCGGCTTCGTCTCTGTGCTCGCGCTCGAGCCCGAGAAGGTCGTGGTCCGCACGACCCGCGGCGACGGAGAGCTGTGGACGCTCGAGCTCCGCAGCGACCAGAGCTACGACCTCTTCCACGCGGCCGGCGCCGGCGCGAGCGGCACCACGGTCAGCCTGCACGTGCCGCTGGCCCAGGACGAGATCGAGCGGTTCGTGGAGGGCAGCGAGCGCGCGCTGCGCAAGTGGTGCCGGCACGCCGAGATCCCCATTCAGCTCGTCGCGCACCGGGTCGGGGAGGGCGAGCCGCTGCGGGAGGCGCGCATCGACACGCCGCTCTCGGTCGAGGGCCTGGTGACGGTGCGGGTGGAGGACGGCGGCACCACCGTCGTCGCCGGCGTGGCCGAGGAGGCGGCAGCGCGCCTCGCGTTCTTCAACCGGGGGCTCCTCCTCCACGAGACGACCCAGCCGATCCTCGGCATGGTGCGCGTGTCGATCCAGGACGCGCGCCTCGAGCACACGCTGAGCCGCGACAACGTCCGTCGCGACGCCCACTACGACCGGGTGATGCGGCTCGCGCGGCGCGCGATCGACCGGGACCTCACCCGCGCCATGCACGACGCCCTGGAGGAGGGCGCGATCGCCGCCGACGCGGTGCTCCGGGCGGCGCTCGGGGCCGGCCTCGCGCTCGACCCCAAGAAGGTCGCGCTCCCGTTGATGCACGGCCGGCGTGAGACCCTCCATCGGCTGACGAAGGCGGACGTCGTCTACGTCGCCACGAGCCCGACGCCGCTCACCGAGGCCGCGTCGGAGGCGGGGCTGCCGGTGCTCGACCTCTCGGCCGCGCGCGCGCCAGCTCACTACCTGCCGATGCTGGCGCAGCTCCTCGGGGCCGCGCCGCGCTACGCGGAGAACACCCTGGTGCTCGCCTCGCCGGTCAGCCCGAGCGAGAGCGACCTGCTGCTGCTCGACCGCGCGGCCGCCCTGCTGGCGGAGCTGCACCGGGCGCCGTCCGACCTCCGCTTCGTCGTGCGCGCCGGCGCCCTGGAGGGCGCGCTCTGCCTGGCCGGGGAGCGCGAGCCGCCCCGCGTGCTCACCGAGGAGGCGGCGACCGAGGACGTCTTCCCGCTGCTCGGCCGCCCGCCGATCTGGCTGGACGTGGGTCACCCGGTGGTGCGCGCGGCCCGGGCGGCGGCGGTGGAGCGCCCGTCGTTCGCGGCCGCGGTGCTCGCGCGCGCGGTGCTCCTCGACCGCGGCCTGCTCGACGAGGATCGCGACGACGAGTGGCTCGAAGAGGCGGCGGCGCTGGCCGCGGAGGGCCCGTGAGCGCCGGGACCCGGGTCGCGTCGGGGAGGCTGCGGGTCGACGCCGCCCGCGCGGTCGACAAGCTGCGCGACTATCAGCTGCCCGACCCGACGCTGTGGATCCTCGAGGTGATCCGCGCCGCGGTGCTGGGCGGCGCGACGCGCATCGCGGTGACCGGGGACGGCGACGACGTCCGGGTCGCGTGGGAGGGGCCGCCGATCCCCACCGAGCGGCTGACGACCCTCTTCGACGAGCTGGTCGACCCCGCGCCCCGGGCCGACCGGCGTCACCTCCGGTTGCTCGCCACCGGGATCAACACCGCGCTCGGGCTCGACCCGCGCTGGGTCGACGTGACGACCCTCGACGACGAGGCGCACGTGGTCCGCTTCACCCCGTCGTTGCTGGAGGCGAAGGACGGGGTCGCGGAGGGCCTCCGCGCGCTCGCGCCCGAGCCGACGACGCCCCCGGCCGCCGCCCTCGGGCGCGGGGTGGTCGTGCACCTGAAGCGGCTCCCGCAGTGGAACGCGGTGCCGCTGATGCTCGGGATCGGGGAGCCGGCGGAGCTGGGCGTCGTCCGGCGCGCGTGCGACGACCTGACCGTGCCGATCACGGTCGGCGGCGGCGCGCTCGGTCGCGACACGTCGCACCGCGATCTGCTGCGGGTCGCGCTCGGCCACGGGCTCGACGGCTTCATCGCGGTGATGGATCCGAGCGCCGCGCGCGGGGAGGCGAAGCTCGAGCTCGCCGAGCTGGGCGTGCTCCTCGCCACCTACTCCTGGCCGCTGAAGGGCGTGGACGGCGAGCGCGTCGGCGTGCCGCTGCGGCTCTTCCTCGACGCGCAGCGCCTCCCGACCAACGCCTCGCGCTCCGCCGTGCGCCTCGAGGATCCGCCGGTGCGTGACGCCCTCGAGCGCGCGGAGGCGCTGTTGCCGAAGGCCGTCGAGCGCCTCGCCAAGCAGCTCGACGGGGAGCCCGAGCACGCGTTCTCGGGGGCGCAGCTCGAGCGGCTCCGGGCGGCGGCGCTGCACCTGCTCGCCGCGCGCGGGACCGGCCGCCTCTGGCGCGCGTCCCTGCCGACCCGCGTCGACGACGCGGCGTTCCTCGCGCCGCTCACCCGGCTCCCGCTGCTGCGCGACGCGCTCGGCCGCCCCCGCACGCCGCTGAGCTTCCCGCTCGGGGAGGGCGAGGACTTCGTCAGCTTCGCCGCCGCGCCGCTCGAGGCGGAGCTGGAGCCCTGGCTGGGGAACGTGCTCTGGGTGCCGCCGGGCGACCCGGCGCGGGCGCTCCTCGGCGACTGGGTCCCGGAGCGCGCGGCGCGGCTCGCCCGGGCGGCTCGCAAGCACCAGCGCGCGCGCGAGCGGTTCCTCGAGGAGCAGCGGCGTCCCAACACCCTCGCGGCGTCGGACGTGCAGCTGGTCGAGGTGCCGCTGAAGGCGCCCGGGCGATCGCTGAAGAGCCTGATCGCGCCGAGCTGGTTCCAGGTGCCGGGGCTCGACGGAGAGCTCGCGCTCCTCGACCCGCGGCGGGCGCGGGACGGCGCGATCAGCGTGCGCCTCGACGGCCGGGAGATCGAGCTGGTGCGTCCGGAGCGCAGCCTGCTCTACGACGCGGTCGCCACCTGCGACGGGCTGACCCCGCGCATCGACTTCCGCGGCGCGGAGCGCGACGGGCGCTACCACGCTCTGCGCTGGGCGCTCGACGCGGCCGCGGTGGTGGCCTGCGAGGGGCTCGCCCTCCCGATGCTCGACGCGTCCAAGCCGGGCGATCGCTGCGAGGTCCGCGCGTCGTGGGTGGAGTCGCCGGACGACGACGAGCGGGCGCTGCTCGCGCGGGTCCTGCGCCGGGGCGTCTACCTCGCGACCACGCTGCTCGGACCGGACGGCGCGGACGACGACGAGCGGGCGCGGTGCCGCGACACGCTCGCGGCGTCGAAGAGCCCGCTGGTGCGGGCCGAGATCTGGCGCACCGTCGACGGCGCCTTTCACGACCTGAAGAGCGTGCTGCGGGACAGCGGGCCCCTCGGCGCCTGCTTCGGCGCGGCGCCCGGCGGCCCGACGCCTTCCGGGCGGCTGGTGCTCTCGTTCGACGCGGCCGAGCGCGACGAGGCCGTCGACCTCTTCGGCCCGATGATCGACTACCGGCCGGTGCTCGTCCGGGAGCGGAGCCAGCCCGAGGAGGCCGCGCTCGCGCGCCGCGAGTGCCCGCCGAACGGCGCCGCGCTGGAGATCGAGGGCACCCACCTCCGCGCCACCGTGGTCTGGGGCGGCGACCGGAACGAGCTCGAGGTGCGGCACTGGGGGCGCACGCTCGAACGACGGCTGCTCGAGGGCGCGATCCCGCCGACGCGGGTGGTGGTGGAGGACGGTCTGGTCGTGCCCGACGCGGGCTGGCAAGGGGTGGAGACCGAGCGCCTCGACGGCTACCCCTTCGCGCGCTGGCGACGCGACCTGGCGCGGGCCTTCGTCGACGCCCTCGCCGGCGCTCCGCCTCCGACCCTCGCGGTCGGCGCGGAGCGCGCGCTCGACGCCCACGGCGCGCTCCAGGCGCTCTTCGAGCTGATCGAGCACGCGGAGGAGCCGCCGGCGGCCCTGCTCACCCGCGGGCGGCTCACGCGGCTCGGGCGCGCGCCGCTCTTCTCGCGCCTGAACCTCGTCGACCGCGTGTCCCTCGACGATCTGATGGCGGCGTTCCGCGAGGACCCGGTCCCGTGGGTGCCGGTGGGGGAGCTCGCCGGCGTCGAGCTCGACGGCTGGCACCCGCTGCTGGCGACGCCGGGGCTGATCGCCGCGCTCACCCGCTGGACCGGCCGCGCCTTCGAGGACGCGACGCCGAAGCTCGACGCGCTGCGCCGCCGCGCCCGGCGAGACCAGGCGCTCGCGGCCCACCGCCGACAGGTCCCGAGCGATCCGACGGTGACCTGGGCCCGGCCCCGGGTCGACGTGAAGGGGCGCTCCTACCGCTCCGCCGTCGCCGCCCCGGCGCTGACCGAGGAGACCGGCGCGCTGATCCACGCGAGCATCGAGGGACGCCACTTCACCGTCTCCCGCGACCCGCAGGGGCCGCCCGTCTGGCTGGCGATCGACTTCGAGGCCGACCGCGCCGACGAAGACTTCCGCGGCCTGACCGACGGCGCGCTGTCCATCGCGCGCGGGGCGGCGTGGCGCGGCGCCCGCGAGCTGCTCCGGGCGACCGCGGCCGAGAGCCCGAGCGCGCTCGCCGACGCGCCCCGCATCTTCGCGGTGCTCGCGTCCTGGATCGCGCGCACGTCGCGCTCCAAGGCCGACGAGAAGGTCCGCGCGCTGGTCGCCGAGGCGCCGGCGTGGCGCACCGTGCAGGGGGAGCGGGCCAGCGTCGCCGACGCCTCCTCCAGCAGCGGCGCGGTGCGGGTCTCGGTGTGGGACGGACGCTGGCTCGGCCCGGAGGAGGGCGAGCGCTCGAGCCCCCTCGACGGCCCGGTGCTCGCGCTGCCGGCGGACGAGGCGCGTCGCTGGGAGCTGCGCGAGGTGCTCGGCGCGCTCTGGGGCAAGGGGGGCACCCGGGACGTGACGTCGGCCCTCGTGAAGCTGCAGGCGAAGCGCCGCGTGGACCGGGGGCTCGAGCGGCGGCCCACGCTCGTCGCGCCCACCGATCCCCGCTTCCGTTACTCGCTCGAGGAGCTGCTCGAGGGCGTCCTCGATCCGCGCCTGGAGGCGGTCGGGCTCGGCGAGGCGGCGCTGGTGCGCGATCGCGCGAGCCGGATCCTCATCCACGAGCGCGGATCCCACACCCGCAGCCTCGACGTGAACGTCATCCCCGTCGTGCACGTCGCGATGACGTCGCCCCTGATCGACGAGGGCGACCCGGGGCCGCTGTCGGGCGCGACCCGCCGCCGCCTGGTGGACGCGATGAACCTGATCGTCGCTCACGTGCTGCGCGCGGTCGTCGACGAGACCCCGGCCGACGAGCTGCCCGAGTGGGTGCGGCTCGCGCTCCGGGAGAGCTGCCTCGCCGGCGACGCCCTCCACTACGAGCGGCTCGAGGACGTCCCGATCTTCCGGACCACGGCCGACGCGTGGGTCACGCCGGGCGCGCTGCGCGAGCAGGTCGAGCGCTTCGGTCACGTCTGGTACGCGACCGGCGATCTGCGCGCCGAGCCGCTCGATCCGGATCGGGTCGCGCTCTCGCTCGAGCCGCGCGAGGCCGAGCGGCTCGGAGAGCGCTGGCCGGTGGTCGACGCCACCGAGGAGCTGCGGCTGGAGGCGATCGCGAAGGCGAACCAGGAGCGCCCGCGGCTCACCTCGCTCGCGCTCACCGAGGAGGAGCGTCGCGCCGCCGCGGTCACCCTGCCGGCGGCCGAGGACGACGACGCGGTCCGGGGCACCCTGGCCGTGCTGCGACCCGGCTTCGAGGCCCTGCGGGGCATTCACCTCTCGCGGCGCATGCTCCCGATGGGGGTGCACGACGACGGCGAGCGCTGGCCCTACCTGGCGCGCGTCGACGTGCACGACCTGGAGGTGAACGCGACGTGGGACGGGCCGGCCGAGAACGGGGTGCGCCTCGCCCTGCTGCGCGGGGCGCTCCGCGCCGAGGTGGACGGCGCCCTCGACACGCTCCTCCCGCTGCCGGTGGACGCGCTCGTCGCCCGGCGGATCCGGGCCTCCGAGGCCCGCGCGATCGGGGCCGAGACGCTCCCGCCCCTCGAGGGCGTGATCTGGCTCGACGCGTCCATGGCTCCCGGCACGCTGCGGGTCCGCGACGCACGCGGCGAGCGCACCCTGGAGGCGCGCGACGCCGGGGCGCGCGGCCTCCCGCTGCACGGCCGGATCTGGGTGGCGGGCACGCTCGCGTCGCCGCGCATCCCGGCGCTCGCCGAGCGGCTGTACGCCCTCGTGGTGCGCGAGGCGGCGGAGCGCTGCGGGCCCCGGGCCGAGGACGCGTCGCTGCTGGGGCACGTCCTGACCGCCTCCACCCTCGGGGTCGACCTCAGCTCGATGTCGGAGCTCACGTTGTCTTGCTTCACGCCGTCGATCGGCGCCGCAGCGCTGGTGCGCCACCTGGGGAACGGCGAGCGGGTGATCACCTGCGCCCCCGACGAGCTGGACGCGGTCGAGGACGCGGCCGCGCCGCGCCCGATCTTCGTCGACGACGGCGGCCCGGTGGCGAAGGTGGTGAGCGCCTTCCTCGGCGCCTGGGCGTGGCCCTTCGAGACCTGGCTCCGCGAGCAGGTCCTGGACGACCTCCCGCCGCCCCCGCCGCCCGCCCCGATCGTCGTCCCGGCGACCGCGCCCGACGAGAGCGAAGCCGAGCCCGCCGCGCCGCGGCGCGAGTCGTCGCCGCTCGAGGCGGCGCTCGAGGCGCGGCTCGCGGCGATGGAGGTCGGCACGGTCAGCCAGGTGCGCGTCGACGGTCGCCGCAAGCGGCCGCTGGTCGGCGTGATCGGCGGGGTGGTGATGATCGCGGGCCGTCACCGCGCGGTGCAGCGAATCTCCGACGCGGTCGAGGCCGGCGACCCGAGCGCCGACGCGCTGGTCGGGCTGCTCGCCGCGCGGGTGGTCGGCGCCCTGCACCGCCAGTCGGGGCGCATCGGGCGCGGCGGCGAGATGGGCCTGCTGGTCGACCTGCTGGCCTGACTCGCCCGCTCGCGTCACCCACGCAGGGCGGCGAGCAGCTCGTCGACCGGGACGGGCTTCACCAGGTGATCGTCGAAGCCGGCGAGGCGGGTGCGCTCGAGCGCGTCCTGGCCGCCGTAGCCGGTGAGCGCGATCAGCCGGAGCGGCTCCAGCCGGGTGTCGCTGCGGATCGCGCGCGCGAGCGCGTAGCCGTCCATCCCGGGGAGCCCCACGTCGGTCACGACCGCGTCGGGCAGGGGCGCGCTCCGGAGCTGGTCGAGCGCCTCGACCCCGTCGCCCGCCTCGATCACCTCGAGCCCGCGCCGCCGCAGCCGCGCGGCGAGCAGCTCCCGGAAGTCTTCGTTGTCCTCGACGAGCAGGAGCCGGACGATCGACGCCTCTTCTTCGCGCGCGCGCTCGCTCTTCTCCGCCTTCGGCGCCGGCGCCGGCGCCAGCGGGAAGCGGACCCGGAACGTCGAACCCTTGCCGGGCCCCGCGCTCTCCGCCGACACGCTCCCGCCGTGCAGGGTCATGATCTCCCGCACCAGCGTGAGCCCCAGCCCGAGGCCGCCGCGCGGGCGATCGAGCCCGTCGAGCTCGTGCTGCACGAACAGCTCGAAGGCGTCGCGGAGCTGCTCGTCGGTCATGCCGCGGCCGTCGTCGGTGACCGCCAGCTCGGCCTGCTGCCCGTGCACCCCGAGGCGCACGCGCACCGTGCCGCCCGGGACGCCGTACTTGATGGCGTTGTCGACGAGGTTGACGATGACCTGCTCGACGCGGGTCGGGTCTCCGTCGATCCAGAGCGGCGCGGGCGGCTCCTCGATCTCGAGGGTCATGCGCGACGCGGCGGCGATGCGCCGGCGCGGCTCGATCGCCTGATCGACCGCGCGCCCCAGCTCCAGCCGCTTGGCGGCCACCTCGATCTTGCCGCGGGTGATCCGCGAGACGTCGAGCAGGTCGTCCACCATGCGACCGAGGTGCTGCATCTGACGCTGGATCACCTCGACCGCGCGCTCGCCTCCGCCGTCGGCGAGATCCTCGGAGGCGATGCGGAGGGCGGCGAGCGGGTTGCGCAGCTCGTGGGCGAGCATCGCGAGGAACTCGTCCTTGCGCCGGTCGGCGCGCTCGAGATCGCGCGAGTGCTCGTCGAGCTCGGCGTAGAGCGCCACCACCCCGCGGTTGGTCTCGTCGAGCTCGCGCTGGAGGCGACCGATGTCGGCCTCCCGGGTCAGCAGCCGGTCGAGGACCGCCGCCTCGATCGAGCGGGTGGGGCCGTCGAGCGCGGGCGGCACCACCGGCTCCGAGCGCGGACGGAGCGAGACCCATCCCTCGCCGCGCACCACCTCGAGGAGGCGCGCGTAGTGCGCGAGCGCCGTCTCGTCGGGCGCGTCGGTGATCACCCGGACGGCGTCCCCGGCGAGCTCGAGCGCGGTGGCCCCGTGCGCGAGCCGCTCGACCGTCACCAGGAGCGCGAGCGCCTCGGCGGGATCGACGCCGCGCGCGTCGAGCCACGCGCGCAGCCGGGCCAGAGCCGCCGGGAGGGGGCTCACCGCGATCGTCGGGCTGTCGGTCTCACCGCTCACGGAGCACCAGAATGCTGGCGTCGTCTCTGGGCCGACGGTAGTCCCGCATCAGCACCCCGGCCAGGACCGCGGGGGCGCGCCGCGCCGCCCACCGGTAGCTCTTCGGCTGCCAGCGCGACGTGATTCCGTCCGAGTGCAGCACGACCACGGTGCCCGGCCGCCACGGCCGCTCCATCTCCTTCACGTGCAGGGGCGCGCGCCCCAGGATGCCGCCGATCGTGATGAGGCTCGCGCTCTCGCCGTCGGGGTAGAGCACCCGGCCGGCGACGTTGCCCACCCCGGCGAACACGATCTTCTCGCGCCGCGGCTCGATGACGACGACCGAGCCCGCGAGCCCGCCGCTGCGGGTCGTCTCCCCGTGGACCGCGCGGAGGTGATCGGCCGGCGAGCGACCCGCGCCGAGCGCGGTCATCACCGCCAGCGCCCGCTCCCGCTCGCCGCGCGCGAGCTCTCCGTGCCCGAGCCCGTCGACCACCGCCCCGATCACGCGGCCCGGCTCGCGCCGGACGTAGAAGCCGTCGCCGGAGGAGGCCTCGCCGGGGTGCGGGGAGACGAGGCCGGCGTCCGACGCGTCGTTCACGACCGTCGCCACCCCGGTCCGACGCACCGCGAGCGTCGCCACCAGCACCGTGCCGCCCTCCGCGGTCTCCACCTCGAGCGCGTCGCTCAGCCGCTTCACCGCCCCGAGCCCGGTCCCGCCGGTGCCCGCGGTGGAGAAGCCGTCCCGGAAGGCCGCGCCGGGCAGCCCGGGGCCCGCGTCGAGGCTGACCAGCTCGAGGCCGGCCTCGCGCACCCGCACGTGCAGCTCGCCCCCGGACGCGTGCGTCGCGAGGTTGGTGCTGAGCTCGGTGGCGACCAGCGCGGCCCGCTCCGCCAGCTCCGAGCCGAGGCCGGCGTTCTCGGTCAGCTCGCGCACGAGCCGGCGCGCGCGGCCGACGTGGGACGCGCTGCGAATGCGCACGAAGCCGGCGGAGGCGTCCCCGGAGGTGCTCACCGCCGTCGACGGGGCGACCGCCGGGCTCACCGCCATCGGACCACGCGGATGCGCGTCCCGCCCCCCTCGCGCGCCTCCAGCTCGAACTCGTGCACGAGGCGGCGCGCGCCCCCGAGGCCGAGGCCGAGGCCGCGTCCGGTGGTGAAGCCGTCCCGCAGCGCCGTCTCGACGTCTTCGATGCCGGGGCCCTCGTCCTCGAACACCAGCTCCACGCCGGAGCGCGTGCCGTTGATGAGGGTGGTGACGATCGCCTTGCCTCCGCCGGCGTGCTCCAGCGCGTTCCGCGCCAGCTCGCTCGCGGCGGTGACGAGCTTCGTCTGCTCGACGAGAGACAGCTTCAGCGTGCGCGCGCGCTCCCGCACCGCCCGCCGGACGAGCACCACGTCGGACTCCTGCGCGATCCGGACCTCCTCAGGATCTCGCGCGGCCATCGTGCCCCCAGCTCGCTTCGACGCCCAGCTTCTCGAGGCCCTGCTCGATGCTCAGCGCGGTCTCGACGCCGGGGAGCGAGAGGCCGAGCTCCACCAGCGTGATCGCGACCGCGGGCTGCATGCCCACGACGACCACCCGGGCGCCGAGCAGCCTCGCCGCGCTCGCGAGGTCGCTCAGCACGCGCCCGACGAACGAGTCGACGATGTCGAGCGCCGAGATCTCGATCAGCACGCCGCGCGCGCTCTCGTCGGCGATGCGCTCGGTGAGCTCCTCGCTCAGCCGCATCACCACGTCGTCGCTCAGCTCGACCTGCACGCTCACCATGAGCGTCGGCCCCATCTTCATGATGGGGATGCGCACGGTCTCGGGGCCGTAGTCGCTCACGCCGCCTCCGGGCCGCGGCCGAGGCGATCGAGCGCGTGCGCGAACGCGTCGGCGAGCGTGGCGCGGGTGTCGATGTCGCCGAGGTTCACGCCGAGCTGCACCAGCGTCTGCGCGATCTGGGGGCGGATCCCGCTCACGATGCAGTCGGCGCCCATGAGGCGCGCGGCGGTCACGGTCTTCATCAGGTGCTGCGCGACCAGCGTGTCCACGGTCGGCACGCCGGTGATGTCCAGGATGGAGATCTGCGCGCCGGTCTCCGCGATGCGCTCGAGCAGCGACTCCATGACCACCATCGCGCGCCGGCTGTCGAGGGTGCCGACCAGCGGGAGCGCGAGCACGCCGTCCCAGAGGCTGACCACCGGAGTGGAGAGCTCGAGCAGGTCCTCTTGCTGCTGCGCGATCACCGCGTCCCGCGCCTGCACGTAGGCGTCCATCATGCGCCGGAGCACGTGATCGAGGAGCCGGGACGCCTTCAGGACCTCCTCCAGCGCCTCCTCTCCGCCGCCGCCGGCCGCCGCGTGCACGCGCTTGATGAGGGGCGTGCGCAGCGCCTGCACGAAGATGGTCGTGTCCGCCGAGTCGAAGCCCTGCTCGACGCGCGCCCGGGCGAGCCCGTCCATCGCCTCGAGCAGCACCTCCCACTCCTCCTCGCCCCCCTGCGCCACGTCGGCGACCTGGTCGACCAGCGTCGCGGCCTCCTCCCGGAGCTCGGCGTCGGAGACCTGGTTCCGCATGGCGGAGGCGGACAACGAGCCGAGCCACTCTTCGAGCAAGGCGTCTCGGTCCTCGAGCGCGGCGGCCAGGGTGTCGGGGGCGTCAGTCATCGGTGAGCGTGTCTCCATCAGGGTGGGGTGATGATGTGGGCGCACGTGGGGCAGCACGCAACGTGCCACGCCCCCCGGGGGGACCCGAGAGGCGTGAGCGCGGCCGCATGCGAGGCATGCTGCCTCGTGTGTGTGCTTCTGCCCCGGTCAGTGGGTGCTGGGGGCGCTCTTCCCGTTGGTGCCGTGGCTCTCGCTGCTCCGGGGGAGCATCTCCGCCAGGGTCGCGCCGCCCTCGATGCCGAAGTCGAGCGTGCGGATGGGGAAGGGGATTGTGATCTCGTTCTGGTCGAACGCCTTCTTGATCGCCTTGATCGCGTTCGAGCGCGCGGCGAGGAAGTCGGAGTTCTTCTGGTGGTCGACCCAGAAACGGATCTGGAAGTCGATCGAGCTGCCGCCGAAGCCCTCGTAGAAGAGCTGCACCGGCTTGCTCTCGAGCCGCTCGGAGAGGCTCTCCACCGCCTGGATCGCGACCTTCTCGGCCTTCTCGAGGTCGTCGCCGTAGGACACGCCGACCGCGACGTCGACGCGCCGCTCCCGCTCCGCGGTGTAGTTGGTCAGCACCTCGTTGAAGATCTTGCTGTTCGGGATCATCACCCGCTGCCCCTGGGGCGTGCGGATGTAGGTCGAGCGCAGCTCGATCTCGTCGACGGTGCCGAAGACGCCGTTCGACTCGACCAGGTCGCCCACCGCGATGGGGCGGCGGAACGAGAGCATGAAGCCGGCGAAGTAGTTCCCGGCGATGTCCTGGAACGCGAGACCCAGCGCGAGGCCGACGATGCCGGCGCCGGCCAGGAGCGACGCGGCCGCCTCCTGCAGCTGCAGGATGCCGAGCGCGATCACGAGGCCGACCGCCAGGACGACGAACGACAAGGTGCGGCTCAGGATCGGGACCGCGGTGTCGTGCACCGGCGAGCGGTGCAGCACCTTCTCCATCAGGTTCTTCACGACCCGGGAGAGCCCCCAGAAGCCGAGCACGACGAGGATGGCGACGCCGAGGTTCGGCAGCATCTCCAGGAACCCCGTCCACCACGCGGACAGCTTGTCCGTCACTTGAGCGATTGCTTCGTTCATCGCCCCGGCTCATTGAAAGCCTCGTGCCACCCGCTGTGGCCCGATGCGCCGCCCGCACACCCCGTGGGGAATCGACACGGCCGTGCGCTCCTGACACGACAGCAGGCATGCGGCCGCGTCGCTCCGGTCACCGCGCGTCCTCCGCGCCGGTGCGCGCGCCCTCGACCGTGACGTGCGCGTTCGCCTCGCCGGTGCGGCGCTCCGCCCCGTGACGCCCTCCCTTCGGCCTGGGAGCCCCTGGATCGGGCCATGCAAACACCGAAGCCGAAGGAGAGGAGATGACCATTCGACACACGCTGAACCGAGCCCTGGTGAGCCTGGCCTCTTGCCTCTTCGTCGCTGGATGTGCGGCGGAGACGGGGGAGGGCGCCGCCCCCCTGACCGACGACCGCCTCGAGGGCGTGTTCGATCCGTTCGACGACGTCCCGCCCGCCTACCGACCCTTCGACGCGGGCGTGGACTCGGGCGCGAGGGACGACATCCCCGGGCGTGACGACGACTTCACCGAGAACGAGGACGTCGACTACGGATCGTTCAACCCGCGCCTGCCCATGCGCTGCCAGACCGAGAGCGACGACCGGTGCCCCGAGGGCTACATCTGTTGCCACAACACGATGGAGTGCGTGCCCGAGACGTGCCCCGACTGCTGCACCGCCGAGGACTATCACCGCAGCCCCTCCGTCGACCGGCTCGACGTGACCGAGCTCCCCGAGCCCCCGATCGCCGGCCCGCGCCCGCCGGAGGATGACGGCCGTGACGGCGTGCCCCCGACCCCGCCCCCGCGCGAGGGCGGCACCCCCGGTCCGATGCCCACCGGCCCCGGTGACTGACACGTAGCGAGACGAGCTCTCGAGAGAGGCGAGGCGCAGGCCTCGCCTCTCTCGCGTTCGATCAGTAGTCGAGATCGCGGAGGAATCCGCGGCCCTGGCGGGCGGGACGCGCGGGCCGCTCCTCGGCGGGCGCGGGCGCCGTGGCCTCTCGGGGGGACGGGCTCGCGCGGCCTCGGCGCGGGCGACGGGGGCGGCGGGGCGTCTCGGCCGCCGCTTCGGTCTCCGCCGGCTCCGCGACGTCGGTGTCGACCGGCTCGGGCTCCTCCGGCTCGGCGACGGTCTCCTCGACCGGCTCTTCCGCCGGCTCGTCCACCGCCGCTTCGACCGGCTCGTCCGGCGCCGCGACCTCGACCGGCGCCTCGGGCTCCGCCGCGGCGGGGGGCGCGGTCTCGGCGTCGGTGTCGGCGGCGGCGGACTGGAAGCGGACCTCGAGCCCCAGCGCGTAGAAGGCGCCGACGGCGATCGCGATCAGGCCGACGAGGCCGCCGGCGAGCGCGAGCGGCCACCGGCGCGGCGCGCCCTTCGAAGGCGCGGCGGGCGGCGCGTCGAGATCCACCGAGGGCGCCTGCACGGTCGCGCCGATCGCGTGCGGATCGATCTCGGTCTCGCCCTCCTCCCAGGCGGAGGCGGTCGAGAAGCGCTGCGAGGGGAAGCGTCGGCTCGGGCGCGAGCGGCTCGGGGAGCGCATGGCGCGGGCCACCTCATCGGCGCCCTCGAGCAGCACGTCTCGCATCTCGCGCGCGGTCTCGAAGCGCGCGTCTCGATCCTTCTCGAGCGAGCGCATCACCGCGTCGACCACGATCGGCGGGAGATCCGGCCGGGCTACCCCGAGCGGGGGCACGTCCTCGGTCGCCACCTTGATCAGCACGTCCCCCATGTGCGGCGACTCGAAGGGCAGCTCGCCGGTGAACGCCTCGTAGAGGATCATGCCGACGCTCCACATGTCGGTGCGTCGGTCGAGGTCGGTCATGCCCCGCGCCTGCTCGGGCGACATGTAGAGCGGGGTGCCGACCACCGCGCCGGTGTTCGTCATGCGCGTGTCGCCGCTCTGACCGTCGGTGTCCCGGCTGATGCCGAAGTCGAGGAGCTTCGGGTAGGTCCCGTCGGCGTCCTTGACCATGAAGATGTTGTCGGGCTTCACGTCGCGGTGGACGATGCCCTCGTCGTGCACCGCCGCGAGCCCCCCGAGCACCTGGGCCATGATCTCGAGGATCTCGAGATCGGTCGGCGGCGTCTCGCCCTCGATCAGATCGCCCAGCGACGTGCCCCGGAGCAGCTCCATGATCATGAAGGGCTGGCCGTCCTCCATCATCCCGTAGTCCAGGATGTGCACGACGTTCCGGTGCTTCAGGTGGGCGGCGAGCTTGGCCTCCCGCAGGAAGCGCTTGGCCATCTTCTCCCGCGCGGTGCCGTAGGTCTCGAGGAACTTCACCGCGACCGGGCTCTCGAGGGTCGTGTGCTTGGCGCGCCAGACGCTCGCCATGCCGCCTTGCCCGATGGGCTCGACGAGCTCGTACTTCCCGCCGACGACGGTTCCCGGTCCCACGGAGGCCATGTATGCTGGGAAGCATAGCGCCTGAGATGGCTTGGATGCAGAAGCTGGGGGAAATCGGCGCGCTCGCCGCGCTGCTGTGCCTGACGGCGTGGGTGAGCCCCGCGTGGGCGCAGGACGACGAGGCCACGACCGCGGCCGCCCGCGCCCTCTTCGAGCAGGGCATGGACGCGGTGGACGCGGGCGACTACGAGACGGCCGCCGATCGGCTCGACCGCTCGCTGGCGCTCCGCGACTCGATCGTCGTGCGGGTCAACCTCGCCCTGGCGCTGGGCGAGCTGGGGCGGCTGGTCGAGGCGAGCGAGCACCTGCGCCGGGTCCAGCGCGAGGCCGAGGAGGGGTCGCCGCCGCACCGCGTGGCCGGCGAGCGGCTGGCGCTCATCACCCCGCGCGTCGGGCGGCTCCGCATCGACGTCGCGGGGGCGACCGCCGGGGTGACCGTCCGCCTCGACGGCAACGACGTCCCCGAGGCGCTGCTCGGCGTCCCGCAGCCTGCCGATCCCGGCGCGCACGTGGTCTCGCTCCACCGGGGCGGCCAGGCGCTCGTCACCCGCGAGGTCGAGGTCGCCGCCGGAGGCCGCGCGTCGGTCTCGCTCGAGGCGCCGCCGCCCACCGCCGAGGAGGTCGCCGAGGCCCAGGCCCAGGACTCGATCGCGGCCGACCCGATCCAGGGCGACGGGGGCGGCGTAGAGCAGGAGTGGTGGTTCTGGACCCTGATCGGCCTCGTCGCGGTGGGCGCCGGCGTGGGCATCGGCGTCGGGGTCTGGGCCGCGACCGAGGGCCCGCCGCAGCCGGACCTCGTCGGCACCGACGGCCGCTTCCACCTCACGCTGCTCGAGGCCCCATGAGGCGGCTCGCCGTCCTGCTGACCCTGCTCTCCTTCGGCTGTCGCGGCGAGCCCACCCAGGTGGTCGTCATCGTCGACGCCCAGCACGGCGTGCGCGAGCAGTCGGGGAGCGTCTCGGTGGAGATCCGGGGCGGGGACCGCGGCACGATGGTGCCGGAGACGGTCGTGCACAGCGTCACCGAGACGATGGAGTACGACGACTGGCCGATCCGCTTCGTGCTCGGCCCGGAGAACGGCGACGCGACCCGCGTCTACCAGGTCGAGGCGGTGGCCCGTCGGGGCGCCGGCATGTCGAGCCCCGCGCTGGTCACCGGCCGGGTGATCAGCAACTACAACGACGGCCGCACGCTGCAGGTCTACTTGCTCCTCGAGGATCTCTGCATCGGCGTGCGCTGCGACGACCCCGGTCAGACCTGCCGAGGCGGGGCCTGCGCGGGCGCCTTCCGCGAGCCGGACGAGTACACCGACGGCGCGGTCCCGGACGCCGGCGCGACGCCGACCTGCGCGAGCGACGCGGACTGCGACGACGGCGTGGCCTGCACGACCGACCGCTGCACCCGGGGCTTCTGCCTGCACACCGGCGACGACGCGCAGTGCATGGACGCGATCGCCTGCACGCGCGGGGTCTGCACGCCGGCGGGGTGCCAGCAGGAGCCGGTCGACGCGATGTGCAACGACGGGGTGCCCTGCACCGCGGATCGCTGCGACGTCACGACCGGCTGCGTCGCCACCCCCGACGACGACCGCTGCACCGCGGCCGCGGACGGGACCTGCGACGCGACCAACGGCTGCCAGTACCCGGTCTGCAACGCCGAGACCTGTGTGGTCGAGAACGACTGCCAGTCCGGCGCGAGTTGTGACGGCGACGTGTGCGTCCGACCGCCGCTCTGCGCCGGCGGAGGGTGCTGCGAAGGGGTGTGCACCGACTGCAACGACAACGACCCGTGTACGGCCGATGTGTGCACGGAGGGGGTGGGCTGCGAGAACCCGCCGCTGGACGGCGGGTCTTGCGACGACGGTCTGACCTGCACGACGGAGGGCTTCTGCGCCGGCGGCACCTGCATGCGCGGCTCGGACACCTGCGACGACGGGAACCCGTGCACCGCCGACATGTGTGGGGCCGCGGGGTGCATGGCGCCGCCGGTGGCGGACGGCACCCCCTGCGACAACCGCGACGGCTGTCCTGGCGACACCTGTCGAGGGGGCAGCTGCCGCGCGGCGAGCTGTGGCGGCATGGACGCGGGCGTGGACTCCGGGATCGACTCGGGCGTGGACTCGGGCGTCGACTCGGGCACGGACGGCGGCCTCTGCGGGGGCGGCCAGACGTCGTGCACGGGCACCTCCGGGTTCACGTGCTGCGATCCCGGCGACGACTGCTGCGATGGCATCTGCTGCCCGAGCGGCACCTGCATCGGCGCGGGGGTCTGCGACACGCCTGGCCCCGACGGCGGCTCCTGCGGCTTCGGCGGCGAATTCTGTTCGGGCTCTGCGGACTGCTGCGACGGCATCTGCTGCAACGGCGTCTGCTGCGACTCCGGCGAGACCTGCCCCAGCGGCTTCACGTGCGAGATGCCCTTCGGCGACGGCGGCGGTCCGATGACCTTCGACGGCGGCGGCGTCTGACTCACCCGGGCAGGCGGCCCTTCGCCTCCCCGTAGCCCTCCCAGGGATCGGCGCGCAGCGCCGCGAGGCGCCGGCCGATCGCGGTCACGTCGTAGGCGTCGCCGCCGTCGATTCGCGCGAGCTCGTCCCAGCGGATGGGGGTCGCGACCGGGGCGCCCTCGCGGGCGCGCGGGGAGTAGGGCGCGATGGCGGTCGCGCCGAGCCCGTTGCGCAGGTAGTCGACGAAGATCTTGCCGGCCCGGGCGTCCTTGCTCGCCTTCGCGACGAAGCGGTCGGGCGCGTCGGCGACCATCGCCTCGGCCACCGCGCGCGCGTAGCCCTTCATCGCGTCGAAGCCGTGTCGGCGCTCGAGCGGCGCCACCACGTGCAGGCCCTTGCCGCCGGTGGTCATCACGAACGCGCGCAGCCCGTCCGCCTCGAGGCGCGCCTTCACCTCGCGCGCGGCCTCCTTCACCGCCTCGAAGCCGAGCCCCTCATCCGGGTCGAGGTCGAACACCATGCGATCCGGGCGCTCCACCCGATCGCGGCGGCTGCCCCACGCGTGCACCTCGAGCACCCCGAGCTGCGCGAGCGCGACCAGCCCGCGCGCGCCCTCGACGGCCAGGTGCGCGGCGGTCCCGTCGCCCTCGGGCACCTGGACCCCCACCACGCCCTCCGGCTCGGAGCCCTGCGGGTGCTTCTGGAAGAAGCACTTCGCCTCCCGCCCGCGCGGGCAGCGCACCAGCGCGAGCGGCCGCCCCTCGACGTGCGGCAACATGCGCGGCGCGACCCGCTCGAAGAACGCCGCGAGGTCCCGCTTGGTCAGCCCCTGCTCGCTCCAGAGCACCTTGTCGGGGCTCGAGAGCGTCACGCCCGCCACGCTGATCGTCATGCCCCGAATGGAGACCCGCAAGCTCCGTGCGCAAGGTGATGAGGGTCTCCGTTGACATGACTCCGGACGGGGACAGTCGGACGAAAGAAGACGAGGTATTACGTTTCGTTGACAATTCGCGTGGCAGGCTTCGGGTGCGTCGGGGGGCGCGCTCGCAGCACCCTCCGTCCCGCCGGCGCGGAAGGGAAATCGAGACATGAAGCTCACGCACTGGACCACCCTGTTCGCCATCATCGCCATGCTCGGGTTCGTCACCGCCTGTGAAGAAGAGGCGGAGAGCACCGAGACGCCCGCCACGGAGGCTCCGCCCGAGGAGGCGGCCGAGGAGGCCGAGGAGGCCGCCGAGGAGATGGCCGAAGAGGCCGAGGAGGCGGCCGACGAGATGGCCGAAGGCGCCGAGGGCGGCGACGACGCGTGCTCCCGCGCCCGCGCTTGCTGCACCGCCTTCGTCGAGGCGTCCAACTCCGCCACTCCGGGCGCCGTCTCGGCCGAGACCGCCTGCGCCGGCGTGCAGAACCTCCAGGGCGCCGCCGCCGAGGCCGCCTGCAACGCGGCCATCGACGGCTGGCGTCAGTCCCTCACCGCGATGAACGCGGAGGTCCCGGACAGCTGCGCCGCCGGCGAGTGATCGCCCCCGGGTGAGAGACCCACGAACGAGGGAGGCTCTCGGGCCTCCCTCGTTCATTCAATTGGCGGGGGTCACTCCCGGCGCTTGCGGCGACGGTAGAAGACCCGGACCGGCGTACCCTCGAAGCCGAAGCGCTTGCGGATCGCGTTGACCACGTAGCGCTGGTAGCTGAAGTGCACCGCCTGCGGCTCGTTGGTCACCGCGATGAAGGTCGGCGGCTGGGCGGAGGCCTGGGTCACGTAGAAGAGGCGGACCGCCTTGTTCTTGTGCACCGGCGGCGGGTGGTGCTCGAGCACCTCGTCGAAGAACCGGTTGAGCTCCGCCGTCCCGATCCGCTTCTGGTGCTCGACGAGCGCGTCGCGCACGGCGCCGATGAGCTTGCGCGTGCCCCGGCCGGTCTTGGCGCTGATCGGGACGATCGGCGCCCACGGCGCGAAGGAGAGGATCTCCCGGGTGCGCTGGATCGCCTTCTTCCGCTCGTCCGGCTTCATCAGGTCCATCTTGTTGAGCCCGATGACCAGCGCGCGGCCCCGCTCGATCGCGAGCCCGCAGAGGCGCGCGTCCTGCTCGGCGACCCCGTCGAAGGCGTCGATCATCAGGACGACCGCGTCGCTCCGCTCCATCGCGCGGATGGCCTTCATCACGCTCAGGCCCTCGACCCCGCGCTCCTTGCGCACCGCGCGCTTGCGGCGGATGCCGGCGGTGTCGATGAGCACGATCGGCTCACCCTCCACCTCGACCAGGGTGTCGATGGTGTCGATGGTGGTGCCCGGGCGGTCGTCGACGAGCTGACGGTCCTCGCCGAGCAGCCGGTTGGTGAGCGACGACTTGCCGGCGTTCGGGCGCCCCACGATCGCGAGGCGCGGCACCCCCTCGTGGGCGACCTCCTGCACCTCGGCGACCGGCGGGAGGGCCTGCACGATCGCCTCCTCGAGCTCGCCGAGGCCGAGGGCGTGCTGGGCGCTGATCGGGAGCAGGTGCTCCATGCCCAGCTCGTAGAGCGCCATCGCCTCCTGCTCGCGCGACGGCGAGTCGGCCTTGTTGGCGACGTAGACGACCGGCTTGTCGGCCTCGCGCAGCAGCCGGATGGCCTCGCGGTCGGCGGGCAGCGCGGCGGAGGTCGCGTCGAGCACGCAGACCACCACGTCCGCCTCGGCGAGCGCCATGCGCACGTGCCGGGCGATGCCCTCCTTCATCGGGTCGTCGCTCTCGGGGTCGAAGCCGCCGGTGTCGACGATCACGCAGTCCCGGCCGAGCAGGAACGCGTCGGCGTAGTGGCGGTCGCGGGTGACGCCGGGGACGTCCTCGACGATCGCGAGGCGCTGCCCGACCAGCCGGTTGAACAGCGTGCTCTTGCCGACGTTCGGCCGCCCGACGATCGCGACCACCGGGAGCGTGCCGAGCGCGTTGCCCGGGAGCGGCTGCGGCTTCTTGTCGGAGCCTCCGCCCTTCTTCTTGCCCATGTCAGTCCGGTTCCTTGGTCAGCGTGCGGACCTTGTGCGCGTCGCGGGTCCAGTCCTCTTCGACCCGCACGAAGAGCTCGAGGAAGACCTTGCGCTGGAGGTGCTCCTCCATCGCGAGGCGCGCGCGGGTGCCGATGTCCTTGAGCATCTGGCCGCCCTTGCCGATGAGGATGCCCTTGTGGCTCCGCTTGTCGACGAAGATGGTCGCGCCGATGCGGGTGAGGTTCCCGTCCTCGCGATACTCCTCGACCTGCACCGCCACCGAGTACGGCACCTCTTGCCGCGTGTGCACGATGATGGACTCGCGCACCATCTCGGCCACGAAGAAGCGCTCCGGCCGGTCGGTCAGCACGTCCGGCGGGTAGAGCAGGCCCTCGGGCAGCAGGGCGCGCAGCTCGCGGAGCAGCGGCTCGAGGTTGTCGCGCTTCAGCGCCGAGAGCGGGATCAGCGAGGCGAAGTCGAAGCGGCCGTCCCAGGCCTCCAGCTTGGGCAGCAGCGCGGTCTTGTCCTTCAGCTTGTCGACCTTGTTGATCGCCAGGACCACCGGCTTCCCGATCGCCAGGGCCTGCTCGACGATGGCGACGTCCTCCGCCGGCAGCGGGTCGTCCCCGGGGCCGCGGTGGGTCGCGTCGACCAGCACCAGGATGACGTCGGCGCCCTCGAAGGCGCCCTGCGCCTCTTCGACGAGCACCCGGCCGAGCACCGAGCGCGGACGCTCGAGGCCGGGGGTGTCGACGAAGGCGATCTGGGTGGGCGGCTCGTCGGACCAGTGCACCCCGAGCAGGCACGACCGGGTGGTGCCGGGGCGCGGGGTGGTGATCGCGAGCTTCTGCCCGAGCAGCGCGTTCAGCAGCGTGCTCTTGCCGACGTTGGGTCGGCCGACGATCGCGACGCGACCGGCGCGCGGTTCTTCTTCGGGCTCGGACATGGGGCCGGATGGTATGCGCCAGAGCGCGCCTTGACGCCAGGGGGCCCGCGAAGGACCCTGGGCGGCGATGGGGATCGCGTCGATCGCGCTGGGGGTGCTCGCGCTCATCTTCACCTTCGCGGGCTTCCTCCTGACGCCGATCCCGTTCGTGGGCTCCCTGTTCTCGTTCGGGGCCCCGGTCTGCGCCCTGATCGGCATCGTGCTCGGCGGGGTCAGCCTCTCGCGGGCCCGCACCGACGGCTCCGAGACCGGCCTCCCCACGGCGGGCCTGGTGGTGTCGGTGGTGGCGTTCTTCCCGGCGTTCTTCGTCGCGCTGGTCTGCGGCGTCTGCAACAGCGTGTGCTCGGCGGCGTCGATGGCCCCGCGCCCGCCCGCCGGACAGCAGCAGCCGTGGTGGATGACCGACGCGGGCGCCGCGGGCAGCCCGGGCCTGGGCCCTCAGCCCGCCGCGCCGCCAGCTCAGCCGCCCGCTCAGGGAGCGGCGCCGCCCGGCCAGCCGCCGGTCGGCCAGCCGAGCGTGCCTTCGATCACGCCGGTCGATCCGGCGCCTGCCGATCCGAGCGTGGATCCGGCCGCGCCGCCGACCGACCCCGGTCAATTCCCGCCGCCTCCGCCGCCGTAGGGCCCACGCACCCACGCTCGATGCAGCACGCCGAGCGGGGCGAGGGACACGAAGGCGAAGAAGCTGAGCTGGACCGCGCGCACGCCGTCGTCGGGGACCACCCGCGCGAGCCACAGCACCGCGCAGAGCACCGCGAGGGCTCCGAACATCCAGGACAACTTCTGCATCGACACCTCCCGCCCCGTGTCACGCACAGTCCGCGCCAAGCGGGCCACGTGGGTCTGAGGGCGCGGGCGCGCGCAAGGCCGCGTGGCGACCTGCCATGCGTGTCGCGATGACGCTGGCCTCGGCGGAGGCTGGGTCTACGTCGTCCCGGAGCACCATGGCGACGGACGAGCTCAGCGTCGGCGATCGAATCGGCGGGTACGAGATACGCGGCCTCCTCGGGCGAGGCGGCATGGGGTCCGTCTACGACGCCTGGGACGGCAAGCTCGAGCGGCGCGTGGCCGTGAAGGTCGCCCACGCCGAGCTGACCAAGCACAAGCAGTTCCGCGACGCGTTCCTCGACGAGGCCCGCGCGATGGCCGAGCTCGACGATCCGCGCATCGTGCCGGTCTTCGCGTTCGGCCACGAGCGCGGCCGCAGCTTCATCGTCATGAAGCTGGTCGGGGGCCCGAGCCTCGAGCGCTACATCCTCGAGCATCAGCCGGTGCCGCCGGTGCGCGCCGCGCAGATCGTGCATGACATGGCGGCCGGCCTCGACGTGCTCCACCGCGCCGGCCGGGTGCACGGAGACATGAAGCCGGCCAACGTGCTGCTCGACGAGAGCGGCCGGGCCAGCCTGACCGACCTCGGGCTCAGCCACCGCCTCGGCGCGCTCGACGCGGAGATCGTGCGGGGCACGCCGGGCTACATGGCGCCCGAGCGCATCCGCGGCGACTCGCTGCCGGCGGAGACGCAGCGCTCGCAGGACATCTACGCGCTCGCGGTCGTCGCCCACCAGATGCTCACCGGCGCGCGCCCCTTCCGCGGGAGCAGCCGCGAGGAGATCCTGCGGCAGCACCTCGAGAGCCCGCCCCCGGCTCCCAGCCGGACGATCCCGACGCTCCCGATGGAGCTCGACCGCGTGGTGCTCAAGGGCATGGCCAAGGCGCCCAAGGACCGCTGGCCCGACGCGCCCGCCTTCGCCGACGCCTTCACCCTCGCCGCGACCCCGCGTCGCCTGGTCTGGGTGGTGGACGACGACGCCGATCACGCCGAGCTCATCGGCCTGATGCTCGAGCGCGCGCTCCCGGTGCGCACCGTCCGCTGGACCGATCCGGTCGCCGCCCTCCGCGCGGCCCAGGACGCGCTCCCCGACGTGATCCTCGTCGACCTCGACATGCCGCAGCTCGACGGCAAGGAGCTGACCGCGGCCCTCCGCAACCGCGCGGACCGCGACCGCCTCCCGGTGATCGCGGTGACCGGCCGCGGCAGCGCCCAGGACTGGGCCCACCTCCGGGAGCTCGGCGCCGACGCCTGCCTGCTGAAGCCGGTGGTCAAGGAGCAGCTGGTCGAAGAGGTCAGCCGCCACCTCGACTCGCGGATCACGGCGGCCGAGGCGCGGGTCAAAGCCGCCGTTTGACGGGGCGTTTCGTGTAGATTCCCGACCCGGATGCACCCGTTTCTGGGGGAGATCGAGCTCGGCGGGGTCTCGCGGACCGTCGGGACGTACGGGGCGCTGCTCGCGGCGGCGATCTTCGTGACCGGGGCGATGGTGGTGCGGGCGGCGGGGCGGGATCGGCAGGATCTGGGGCTCGTGATGGCGGCGCTCGCTTGCACGGTGGGGGGCGGGTTCGTCGGGGCCTGGCTGCTGCACGCGGGGGTGGAGTGGGTGCGCACGGGGACGCCGTCGGCGAGCGGGATCGTCTTCTTCGGCGCGGTGCCGGGCGGGGCGCTCGGCATGCTCGCGGCGGGGCGATGGCTGGGGCTGGACGTGGTGCGGATCCTCGAGCTGTCGCTGCCGGGGCTCGGGGTCGGGCACGCGCTCGGGCGGCTGGGCTGTTTCTTCGGGGGCTGCTGCTACGGACGGCCGTTCGACGGGGCCTGGGCGATCACCTATTCGCACCCGTTCGCGCCCGGCGCGCACCCGCCGGTGCCGAGACACCCGACGCCGCTCTACGAGGCCGGGGGGCTGCTCGTGCTCGCGCTGGTGTTCGCGCTCTGGCCGGCGACGCGGCCCGGCTCGGGGCGGCGGGCGGCGGCGTACCTCGCCGGCTACTGCGCGCTCCGGGGGCTCGTGGAGCTCACCCGGGGCGACGCCATCCGCGGGGTGTGGGCCGGCGTGAGCACCTCGACGCTCGCGGCGGCGGTGGGGCTCGCGGCGGCGCTCGGGCTCGCGCTCGCTGGCCGGCGAGCCGGGTAGACGGTACACGGGGACATGGCGCGCGCGCTCCTCGCCTTCGCCCTCGGGGCCGGGCTCTTCGCCCAGGCCGACCAGGCGCGCCTGACCGTGTCCCCGCCCGACGTCGTGTGGATCGAGCCGGGCCGCTTCGTGATGGGCGCGAGCGACGGCGAGATCGCCTACGGGGTGGAGCTGTGCGGGCGCATGCGACCGGTGCCCATCCGATCGCTGGTGCCCGAGACCGACGGCGCCTGCTCGCCGCGCCGCTTCGTGCAGGAGTCCCCGCGACGCTGGGTCTGGACGCCGGCCTACGGGATGGACCGCACCGAGGTCACGCACCGGCGGTGGCGCGCGTGCGTGATCGCCGGCCGCTGCCCGCCGAGCCGGGTGCCCGACGAGGACCCGCGGCTCGCCTCGCCGACGATGCCGGTCACCGGCGTCACCCACGCCGAGGCCGCGGCCTACTGCGCCTGGGCGGGCGGGCGCCTGCCGACCGAGGCCGAGTGGGAGCGCGCCGCCCGGGGCACCGCCCGGCATCGCTTCCCCTGGGGACGCCACTACAACTCGCGGCTCGCCAACCACGGGCGGTCCCCGCGCGGACCCAGCGATGAGGACGGCTGGGCGCTCGCGGCCCCGGTGGGCAGCTTCCCCGACGGAGCGAGCAGCTACGGCCTCCTCGACATGGCCGGCAACGCCTGGGAGTGGACCGCGAGCGCGCCCGGCGACGAGGACGTCGGGCTCGGCGGCGATCCGGGGGTCTACCGGGTCGTGCGGGGCGGCAGCTGGGCGCACCCGCCGGAGCTGATGCGGGTGACCCACCGGGTGTGGCTCCCGACCGGAGAGCACCGCAGCGATCTCGGGTTCCGCTGCGCCTACGATCCGGCGGTTGCTCCCTGAGTTCGCTCGGCTATCCTCCGCGTCCCTTCGGAGGTTTTCCTTGCTTCAGACGTCCTCGCTCCGCATCGCGCTCGTCTCCGCCGCCCTCACCTTCATGGCGGCCGGCTGCCAGCAGCAGGAGGGCGAGGTGTGCGAGATCGAGTCCGAGTGCGCCGAGGGGCTGACCTGCTGCTTCGGCGGCACCGCCCGCGGGCTCTGCGTGGCTGACGGCACCTGCCGGGGCGCCACCGGGGACGCGGGTCTCCGCGACGGGGGCTCCGAGGACGGCGGGGCCGAGGACGCGGCGGTCGACGCCGGCGACGAGGACGCCGGCCCGGACGAGGACGCCGGCCTCGAGGACGCCGGCCCGGCCGACTCCGGAGTCGAGACCGACGCGGGCACCGACGCCGGCCCGGCCGACGCGGGGCCGGACGACGCCGGGATCACCCTCCCCGACGCCGGCCTCTGAGCGAATCCGCGACATTCCGCGCGCGCGTGTTTCCGCGCGCCGGCGGCCCGTATACGATCCCCCGGCGATGAAGGTCTGCCCGCGCTGCTCCGAGCTCTATCCGGACGACGCGGACCAGTGCCCGAAGGACGCCACGCCGCTCCGGACCGTGCTCGATCCGCTGATCGGCAAGACGGTCGGCGGGCGCTTCCGGCTCATCCAGCGCCTCGGCTCCGGCGGGATGAGCAGCGTGTACCTCGCGCGCCACGTGCTGATCGATCGCCTGATGGCGATCAAGACGCTGCGGCGTGATCTCGCGCGCGATCCGGTGCAGCGCGATCGTTTCCTCCGCGAGGCGCGCGCGGTCAACCGGATCAACCACGAGAACATCGTCGAGATCAGCGACTTCGGTGAGACCGAGGACGGCCTCGTCTACCTCGTGATGGAGTACGTGCCCGGGGAGCCGCTGCTCAGGGTGCTCGCCGACGGTCCGCTCCTCCCGCTGCGGGCCCTCGACATCGCCGAGCAGTGCGGCAACGCGCTCAGCCGCGCCCACCAGATGGGCGTCATCCACCGGGACCTCAAGCCCGAGAACATCCTGATCGTGCAGCGCCGTGACCGGCGCGACTACGTGAAGCTGCTCGACTTCGGCATCGCCAAGATCCTCGACGCGCCGTCGCTCACCGGGAGCCAGCAGATCTTCGGCACGCCGGGCTACATCGCGCCCGAGTACATCCAGTCGACCGACATCGACGGGCGCGCCGACATCTACTCGCTCGGCTGCATCCTCTACGAGATGTGCACCGGGGCGCTCCCGTTCGACTACGAGTACCCGGGCGATCTCCTGGTCAAGCACGTGACCGAGCCGCCGGTGAAGCCGTCGGTGCGCCACGCCGAGGTCCACCCGGCGATGGAGGCGTTCATCCTCCGCTGCCTCGCCAAGAACCCGGACGAGCGCTTCCGCGACGCCTTCCACTTCAACGCCGAGCTGCGCGCGGTGCGGGAGCGGCTGGGGCCCGACTCGAGCTGGGGCGGGCTCGACGAGCGCTCGGACGTGCACGCGCGGGTGGCGGTGGACGTCGACACCAGCGTCGACGGCGATCACCGCCAGCTCTTCGACGGCATCGCGCAGGCGCTCGGCGAGCCCAAGCCCGGCACGACGCCCTACGGCGTGGAGGTGCCCTCCGCGCGCGACACGATCGCCGAGGGCATCCCGCGCGCCGACGTCGCAGTGAGCCAGGAGGGGCCGGCGATCCCGGAGTCGCCCGCGCTCGACGGACCGATCGCGCCGGCGGCCATCGACGCGGTCCGCGCGGATCCCGAGACGCCGACGCCGCTCGTCCGGAACCGCTTCGGGCTGGTCGGCACCACCCGCTGGCGGCAGCGCTACGACGCGCTCCGTCGCCACCTCGACGAGCTCGACGCGCCGCCGCCGGAGATCGCCCACGCGATGGCCTTCGCCGAGCGCACCCTCGAGGAGCTGGAGGAGGCGGTCGGCGGCGCGCAGGCCTACCAGGAGGCGGTCGAGGCGCTCAACGAGCGGGCCCGCGACTTCCGGGGCACCCTCGGCCGCGCGCTCGACCAGGTGGCGGGGCGGCTCTCGGCGGAGCGCGGCGTCTTCGAGGCGCTCGTCACCCGGCGGAACAGCCTGCGGGCCCGGCGCGAGGCGGCCCGGGTGAAGCTGCGCCGCGGGGAGGGCACCGAGGGCGAGGCCGACGCGCTGCTCTGGGAGCTGGCCGCGGTGGACGAGGAGCTCTCGGGCGCCGGTCAGCGCTGCGACGATCTCGAGGCGCAGCGCGCCGAGCTGGCGGCGGAGCTGGACGGCCACAACGAGCAGTTCGAGACCGAGCGGGCCCAGCTCGTCCGGGTGCTCGACGCGCAGATGCTCCGGCTGGAGTCCACGGCGGCGGCGCTGCGGCGGCCTCTCGAGCAGGCCGAGCAGCACATCCGGGCTGCCTGGCCGGGCACCCCGGCGGAGGGACGCGAAAGCGGCCCCTCGTCCGGATCCGTCAGTTGACGAAAAAGGTCGTGACCGCCTAGGGTGGCGGCGGAGCTTTCCACTACAGGGAGTGAGGATGCGGGCTCTCCGATCGCTTGGCGGGACTCTGGGTCTCGGGGTCTTGATTTGGGTGGGGCTGGTCGCCGTCGCGGCGGCGCAGACCCAGGATCAGCGCAACCGCGCGCGGCAGCTCTATGGGGAGGCGCAGGCGCTCTTCGAGTCGGGGCAGTACGCCCAGGCCGAGGCGTCGTTCCGCGCCGCCTATCAAGCGGTGCCGAACCCGGTCGTCCTGAAGGCGATCGCGGCCGCGCAGGAGCAGCAGGGGAACATCCCCGGCGCGCTCGAGACGCTGCGGCAGTACCTCTCCGAGTCGCCCAACGCGGCCGACCGGGCGGAGGTGGAGGCGCGCGTCCGCGACCTCGAGAGCCGGCCGGCCACCGTCATGGTGGCGAGCACGCCCCCGGGCGCGTCGATCGTGGTCGACGGCACCGACACCGGGCAGGTGACGCCCGCCGACGTGCAGATGACCGCCGGTGAGCACACCGTCGCGCTCCGGCTGCAGGGCTACGACGAGGCGACCCAGACCTTCGCGGCCCAGGCGGCGACGCGGGTCCGGCTCGAGATGAACCTCACCCAGGCCACCGGCGGCGGCGCCGACGCGTTCGGCACCACCGGGGGCGACGGAGAGGGCGCGAGCGACGGCGACGGCGACGGCGACGGAGGCGGCTCCGCCGATCCCTCGGCCGGCGTCTGGGTCACCGCCGGCATCGCGGCCGCGGGCCTCATCAGCGGCACCGTCTTCGGCTTCCTCGCGCTCAGCGAGCAGAGCTCCTACGACAGCGATCCGCAGGCCGACACCGCGGACCGCGGAGAGGCGTTGGCGCTCGTCGCCGACATCAGCTTCGGCGTGGCGGCGGCGATGGCCATCACCTCCATCGTCCTCTACATCGTCGAGCGCTCCGGCGGGGACTCCGACTCCGAGTCCGCCGACCTCGACCTGAACGTGTCCCCCTGGGTCGCCGCGCACCCCGGCGGCCAGTCCGGCGGCGTCGCCGCGCAGCTTCGCTTCTAGGAGAATCCCGTGGCCATCAAGAGCGAGATTCGAACCCTCCTGGCCGTCGTCGCCTCCCTGGCGCTCGCCGGCTGTCAGCTCGTCGTGAGCTTCGATCGCGACCGCCTCGACGGCGGCGACGAGCTCGACGCCCAGATGGACTCCAGCATGCCCGACGGCGGCGACGGCGGCGTGATGCCGGAGTGCGGTGACGAGAACGTCGACGAGGGCGAGCAGTGCGACGACGGCGCGAACGGCGACGACGCCGACGGCTGCACCGACCTCTGCGAGTTCACCTGCGAGACGGACGCCGAGTGCGACGACGACGACGGCGACATCTGCAACGGCGCCGGCGTCTGCGACACCGAGATGCACACCTGCAGCGTCAGCATGGTCGAGCTCGACGACGGCACGTCCTGCGGGACGGCGGACGAGGTCTGCTTCATGGGCGGCTGCATCACCCCGATGTGCGGCAACGGCACCAGGGAGCCCGGCGAGGCCTGTGACGACGGGAACATGGTCGACGACGACGGCTGCACGAGCCTGTGCGAGATCACGTGCACGATGGACTCCGACTGCGACGACGGGGACTCGTGCAACGGGGTCGAGACCTGCGACACGTCGATGAACGTCTGCACCGACCCGGCCGACGAGCCCAACGGCACGCCGTGCTCGAGCGGCGGCGGCACGGTCTGCTTCCGGGCCATGTGCATCGCGCCGATGTGCGGCAACGGCACCGTCGAGCCCGGTGAGGACTGCGACGACAGCGGCGAGTCGGCCACGTGCAACGCGGACTGCAGCACCGCGATGTGCGGCGACGGCACCGTGAACACGATGGCCGGCGAGACCTGCGACGACTCGGGCGAGTCGGCGACGTGCGACGCGGACTGCACCGCGCCGATGTGTGGCGACGGGGTCGTCAACATGACGGCGGGCGAGGCCTGCGACGACAGCGGCGTGTCGGCGACGTGCGACGCGGACTGCACCGCGGCGATGTGCGGCGACGGGACCGTGAACATGATGGCCGGCGAGACGTGCGACGACTCGGGCGAGTCGGCGACGTGCGACGCGGACTGCACGGCGGTCATGTGCGGCGACGGGACGGTCAACACGACGGCCGGCGAGACGTGCGACGACTCGGGCGAGTCGGCGACGTGCGACGTGGACTGCACTGCGGTCATGTGCGGCGACGGTACGGTCAACACGACGGCCGGCGAGACGTGCGACGACTCTGGCGAGTCGGCGACGTGCGACGCGGACTGCACGGCGGTCATGTGCGGCGACGGGACGGTCAACACGACGGCCGGCGAGACGTGCGACGACTCGGGCGAGTCGGCGACGTGTGACGCGGACTGCACGGCGGTGATGTGCGGCGACGGCACGGTCAACACGACGGCCGGCGAGACGTGTGACGACTCGGGCGAGTCGGCGACGTGCGACGCGGACTGCACGGCGGTCATGTGCGGCGACGGCACGGTCAACACGACGGCCGGCGAGACGTGCGACGACTCTGGCGAGTCGGCGACGTGCGACGCGGACTGCACGGCGGCGATGTGCGGCGACGGCGTCATCAACACGACGGCGGGAGAGGTGTGCGACGACGGCAACACGATGGACGGCGACGGCTGCTCGTCGACCTGCGCCGTCGAGACCGGCTTCACCTGCATGGGTGAGCCGTCGACCTGCATGATGTGACCGCTGCGTGAGGTGACCGCGACGGGGCTCACCGCATGTGGCGGTGAATCCCCGTCGCCGGCACGCGACGCAGGCGGATGCGCAGCGCGCGGGCGAACATGATCTGAGTGGCCGCCGTCAGCCCGGTGCGGAAGCTCTCGTCCGCGTCGACGATGGCGCGGAGCAGGAAGTTGGCGGTGCCGACGTCGAACGAGGCCCAGCCGATCACCCCGGTGGCCCCGCTCGGCAGGCGAGTCGTCTCGAACTCCCAGCGGCCGCCGGCGAGAGCCCCGTCGGTGGCCTCGAGCTCGACCACCGCGTCCTCCCGCTCGCGGAGGATCATCGCGCCCCCGGTACCGATGAGCGGGAGGTCCACGCGCCAGTCGAAGCGCGTGCCGTCCTCGGTCTCCTCGGTGAGGGTCGCGCTGCTCCCCTGGATGAGCGCCTGCGCGAACGCGACGGGGTTGAGCATGATGCCGCGCACCTGCTCCTCGGTGCGGTTGTAGCGGGTCAGCACCGTCGCCTGCCGCATCGCGTCGCCGCGCGCCTCCACCAGCAGGAGGTCGCCCCGGCGCATCATCGCCTCGAAGGCGGCCGGCTCGATGCGGGGACGGTGCAGCCCGTCGCCCAGCGCCGGAGGCCTCCAGCCGGCCTCCGCCTCCATCGCCTCCTGGAGACGCAGCAGCATGCCGAAGCTCATCGCCAGGTTGATCGATCGGCTGAGCGCCGCGTTCCGCATCTGGCGGGTCACCGGGTTGGCGCCGCGAATGTCCATCCGGGTCGAGAGCAGCAGCAGGCTCTCCCGGGGCCCGCGCGGCAGCACCCGCCACACCTCGCGCCCGTGCCCGAGATCGCCCTCGGTGCGCTCGACCACGATCCGCGCGCCCCGACGCTCCTGGCCAGGCCGCGGCCGGTAGACGGTGATCATCGCGTCGCCGCCGAGGGTGAAGACGCTCGTCCGCCACTGCCACGAGAAGCCGCGGGTCTGCCCCGTCTCCTCGCGCATCGTCACCGCGTCGAGCGCCGGCATGATCTCCGGGTAGCGGGTCGGCTCGGCCAGGAGCGCGGTCACCGCCTCGGCCGGCGCGTGCACCCGAGCGGCCAGGTGGATGCCGGGGAGCAGCTCGCCCTCCCGGGTCTCCACGAGCCCGAAGATCCCCTGGTCGAGCAGGGGCTCGATCCGGCGCAGCTCGGCGCGCGAGAAGCCGCGGAGCGGGGCCTCGAGCGCGTCGTGCGCGGGCCGCGGCGTCTGGGCCAGCGCGGCCGCGGGGGAGAGGAGGAGAGCGATGAACAGCAGGCGAAGCACGAGCGTCCGACGGACGACGCCGCGAGAATAGTCATCGGCCGATCCCGGGCGCCTTTGTCAGGCCCCGGGGGTCGGTGCTATGCCCGGGCCATGAAGATCTTCATCGACACCGCGGACGTGGCCGAGATCCGGGACGCCGCCGCCATGGGCGTGATCGACGGCGTGACCACCAACCCCTCGCTCGTCGCGAAGGCCGGCCGCTCCTACGAGGAGGTCGTCAAGGAGATCTGCGAGATCGTCGACGGGCCGATCAGCGCCGAGGTCCTCGCGACCGACACCGACGGCATCCTCGCCGAGGGCCGCGCGATCGCCGCGTGGCACCCCAACGTCGTGGTGAAGGTGCCCCTCATCCCCGACGGCCTGAAGGCGGTCCGGGTCTTCACCGAAGAGGGCATCAAGACCAACGTCACCCTCTGCTTCAGCGCCAGCCAGGGCATGCTCGCCGCGAAGGCGGGCGCCACCTACATCAGCCCGTTCCTCGGCCGCATCGACGACATCAGCTGGGACGGGATGGAGCTCATCGGTCAGCTCCGCCAGATCTACGACAACTACGGCTTCGACACCGAGATCCTCGCCGCGTCGATCCGGCACCCCAAGCACGTCGTCGACGCCGCGCTGCTCGGCGCGGACGTGGGCACGATGCCCCACAGCGTGATCCTCCAGCTCTCGAAGCACCCGCTCACCGACATCGGCCTCGAGAAGTTCCTGAAGGACGCCGAGAAGATCCCGAAGGCGTGACCCGGCTCCTCCTCGCGGTCGGGCTCACCCTCGCCGTCGCCAGCTCGGCCGCCGCTCAGGACGGCCCGGCCGGCGCGCTGCAAGGGAGCTTCCTCGCCTCCACCGAGGGCGACTTCGGCGGCGCGCTCGGGGCCGATCTCTGGTACCCGATCGACGTCTTCCGCATCGGCGGCTTCTTCGCGGTGGGCGCGGTGCCGACCGGCGAGGACGCGCGCAACCGGGTCTTCATGCCGGTGGGCGCCTCGCTCGGGCTGGAGCTGCTCGGCGAGGTCGTCGGCGTGAGCCTCCGGGCGCGCGGAGGCCTCTGGGGCGGCGCCACCCAGGACGAGAAGCTGACCGCCGGCGGATTCGTCGGCGGCGGGGCGTGGTTTCTGTATCATCTCGGCGCCGGCGTGACGCTCAGCGTGGGCCTCGAAGTGTGGGGTCTGTTCGGCGCGGGCGAGACCGCGCTGTTCACGCCGGGCGCCGGCCTGACCTGGAACCCCGCCTTCGAAGCCGAATGAGCAGCGACCAAGACGTGCTCGGCCCCGCGCCCCGGGTGGACGTGGAGGTGGTCGAGGATCGCCTCCTGGGCGAGGGCGGCTTCCTCCGCCTCCGTCGCATGAAGCTCCGCAACCGCTGGCCCGACGGCCACGAGAGCGCCGTCTACCCCTACGACCTCGTGGAGCGCGACGCGACCGACGCGGTGGGCATCGTGCTCTGGGCCGATCCGGGCGCGCCGCGGATCTGCCTGCGCTCGGCGCTCCGACCTCCGCTCGCCTTTCGCCCCGGCTACGCGCTGCCGCTCGACGAGCCCGCGGCCCCCGTGCTCTGGGAGGTCCCCGCCGGCCTCGTCGAGCCCAGCGAGCGCGGCGAAGACGGCCTGCGCGGGTGCGCGGCCCGCGAGACGCTCGAGGAGGTGGGGCTGCCGATCGAGCCCGACCGCTTCGCGCGCCTCGGCCCGGCGGTGACCCTCAGCCCCGGGGTGCTGGCCGAGAAGCTGCACTTCTTCGTGGCCGAGGTCGATCCCGAGCGGCGCGGCGCGCCCACCGAGGACGGGACCCCGGTGGAGGAGCGCGCCGAGGTGCGCTTCGTGCCGCTCGCCGAGGCTCTCGCCGCCTGCCGCGACGGACGCGTCGCCGACCTCAAGACCGAGACCGCCATCCGCCGGCTGGAGGAGCACCTGCGGTGAGGAAGAAGAACGGCCAGGGCGGCGTCCTGCTCATCTACAAGAAGTCCGCCTACCAGATCTACGTCCGGGAGCGGAAGAACGAGCGCATCAAGGAGCTCGTGCAGCGCGGTGATGTCTCCGTGCAGGACATCTTGTCGGCTGACCGGGCCCACGTGGAGACCATCGACGAGGCGCGCAAGGCGGTGCGGGAGCTCGGCATCCGCGGGGTCTTCCGCTACCGCAGCGACGAGACGCTCGTCGAGGGCTTCGACCTGATCGTCACCATCGGCGGCGACGGAACCCTGCTCTGGGCGTCCCACCGCGTCCCGCCGGGCATCCCGGTGCTCGCGATCAACAGCGCGCCCGAGCACAGCGTCGGGCACTTCTGCGGGGGCCGGAAGGGGAGGGTGCGCGAGGCGATCGCGGCCGCGCTCGAGGGCCGGCTCCGGCGCACGCACCTGTCGCGCATGCAGGTGGAGCTCGACGGGGTCGTCATCCACAAGCGCGTGCTCAACGACGCGCTCTTCTGTCACAAGAGCCCCGCCGCCACGACGCGCTACCTGCTCGACGTCGGCGGCGTCAGCGAGGAGCAGAAGTCGAGCGGGCTCTGGGTGGGCCCGGCCGCGGGGTCGACCGCCGCGCAGCGATCGGCGGGCGGCCGCGTGCTGGCCCCCGGCTCCCGCAAGCTCCAGTTCATCGTGCGCGAGCCCTACGTGCCGCCCGACGGCCACTACCGGCACCGCCGCGGGCTCATCAAGAACGGCGACGCGCTCCGCGTCTTCTCCAAGGTGCGCGAGGGCCGTGTCTACATCGACGGCCCGCACGTGGTGCACGAGGTGACGATCGGCCGCGAGCTCGTGTTCCGGCGCAGCCCGGAGCCGCTGACCCTCCTGGCCTTCCCGCGGGCGCAGCCGTGATCCGGGCGCTGGCGTGCGCGCTCGTGCTCGTCGCCTGCGGCGGAGAGGTCGAGCCCGCGCCCACCGACCCCGTCCCGCCTCCGCGCCGCAGCGCCGCCCAGGATCAGGCGCTCCGGCGCATGGCCCTCGACGTCGCCGAGGCGCAGGTCTGCCCGCTGCTGCTCGACCGCTTCCTCCCGCTCCCCGAGGACGGCGTCGTCCGGGCGCGGGACGCCCTGCCGGTGGTGGAGGGGCGGCTCTGGGTGAGCGCCTGCCAGGCGACCCGCCGCGGCGACGCCCTCGGCCTCCACCTCGAGGGGCGCGGCTGGCAGCGCGTCGAGCGCAGCGCCGCCGGCCCGCTCGGCAGCAGCTTCACCGTGCGCGGCGTCGTGCGCTTCGACGCGCGCCTGGACGTCGAGGGCGAGATCGATCTCGGCTACGACCCGGCGTCGCGGCGCGCGTCCCTCGTGCTCACGCCGCGCACCGCCCCTCGCGCGCGGGTGACCCCGATCGGCGCGGTGCCGGTCTCGCCGGACGGCGGCTGGTCCGGGCTCATCGGCGGGATCGGCGGGCTGCTCGGCGCCTCCCCCGCGTCGCGCGCTCGCGAGGTGCTGGAGGCCCGAGCGGCGATCACCGTCGAGCGCGAGCTCGCGCGCGGCGCCACGTTCCAGCTCGATCTCTGCACCGGCCAGCTCCACGGGACCCTGGGCGCGCTCGCGGACGGGGAGGCGGTGCCCCCGCCCCCGTGGGACGAGGCCGACACCCGCTTCCGCGAGAACCTCCGCGTGCGCCTGCGAGACGGCGCCTTCGACCTCGCCGGGCCCTTCGAGTCCCCGCTCGCGATCGACGTCGAGGTCGAGGAGGGGGAGGGCGTGAACGTGGCCGTGCTCTGCGGCCCCGAGGGTGCGCTGCACGCGTCGGCCTACTTCTCGAGCGGAGACGCGCGCTACCCCGACTCGCCGCACCGGGCGGGATCGTTCCGTCGAGGGCGCGTCGGGCGGCTCGAGGTGGACGGCTGCCCGCGGGCCCACGTCTACTTCGACCCGGTCGACCCGCGCCGGGTCACGACGTTCCGCTACCGGGTGCGCGACGACGCCGAGATCGAGCCCCTCGCGCGCTGCCGTTGAAGCAGGATCAGGGCGAGCAGCCACGCGGCGGCGAGCGGCGTCACCCAGTCGCCGATCGTCGTCCAGGGCGTCGCGCCCTCGAGCACCCGCACGTCGGCGACGAACGACGCGCGCACGAACGAGTCGGTCCGCCGCAGATCCTCGCCGGTCGCCGCGGTGTGCCCGCTGACCCCCGTGTTGACCGAGCGCACCAGGTCGCGCCGGGTCTCGATCGCGCGCAGCCGCGCGTTCATGTGGTGCAGGTGAGGCGCGGTCGTGTCGCCGAACCAGGCGTTGTTGGTCACGTTCGCCCAGAAGTCGGGCGCCGCCGCCGCCTGCCCCCGCACGTGGTCGGCGAGCAGATCCTCGTAGCAGTTGAGCACGCCGACTCGCGCGCCCGCGACCTCGACCACCTGCGCGCCGCGCCCGGGCGTGAGCCCCTTCGGGAAGCGCTGCAGCCAGGGGATGATGTCCCACAGCGGCGTGTACTCGCCGAAGGCGAGGAGGCGGACCTTGTCGGCCACCCCGACCACGCGCCCGTCGCGCGCCACCGCGATCGCGGAGTTGTAGCGGTCCCCGTCGCCCACCACGAAGGTGCCGGCGAGGCCCCCGCGCGCGTTGCCCGCCGCGGCGGTGACCCGCGGGCCGTCGGTGGTGATCACGCCGACGATCAGCGGCCCGTGCACCCCGTCCCGGCGCAGCCCGAGCGGGCCCGCGCGATCCTCCGCCATCTCCCGGTGGACGGGGTAGGGGTAGGCGCTCTCCGGCCAGACCACCAGCTCGGCGCCGCGGTCCTCGAGGTCGCGGGTCATCGCGCGCAGCACCCGGAGGTGGCCGAGGTGCTGCCGTGGATCGTGCTTGTCGTGGATGCCGATGTTGGGCTGCACGACGCCGACCGCGATCGACCGGGCCGAGGCGCGGGCGTGCTCGACCTGGTGCATGCGCAGCGCGCCGTAGAGCGGGGGCACGAGCAGCGCCGCCGCGGTGATGGCGAGGGGGACGCGCGCGGGGCGGCGCAGGCTCCGGATGAGCGCGCAGCCGACCACCGCCACCAGCCCGTCGAGGAGCGGCAGCCCGCCGAGCTCCGCCACCTGCGCGTAGGGGAGGAAGCCGAGCTGACTGAGCCCGTAGCGCCACGGGAAGAGCGCCGGCGCGAGGGTGTGGGCGACCACGAGGGCGGGCGGCAGCGCGACCCAGCCCGGGATCCCGTAGCGCATCAGCGCGACCGCCCCGGCCGACGCGGTCACCCAGCCGAGCGACTGGCCGAGCCAGAGGAGCGCGCCGGTGGGCAGGGCCGCCGCCAGCGGGAAGTGGCCGAAGTCCATCAGGAGGCCGACCACCCAGTACATCGAGTAGAGGTTGGCGACCGTGCCGGTGAGCAGCCCGAGCGCGAGCCCCCGCCGCAGCGAGACGGGCTCGCCTTCGCGCGGCTCGATGGCGAGCAGGAAGGCGGCCGGCGCGGTGAAGGTGACGAAGCTCAGCTCGGTCGGCGCGCCCCCGAGGCCGATGGCGAGCCCGGCCCAGACCGCGAGGGAGACGCCGCGCACGTCAGCCCCGGAGGAGGATCGCGCCCTGCTTCATCTCGAAGGTGGCGGGCAGCGCGCCGGGCGCCTCGCCGTCCACGTCGAGCAGGACGCGCTCGTGCGGCACCACCGGCTCCGCCTTCACCCGACGCGCGCGCGTGAAGCTGACCCCCGGCCGGCCGAGGTGACGGCCCAGGTAGACGTCGGTCGTCAGGGTGAGCGACTCGCGCGCGGTCAGCTCGAGCGTCACCACGTCGAACTCGCCGTCGTCGATCTCGGCGCGGGGCGCGATCTCCATGCCCCCGCCGAAGTAGCGGCCGTTCGCGACCGCGAGGTTGAGGATCTCCGCGATCCTCGGCTCGTTGTCGTCGAGGGTCACGCGGACCTTCTGGTTGCGGTAGCCGACCATCGCCCGCAGCGTGCCGAGGAGGAACGCGGGGGTGCCGCCCATCCACTTGGGGCTCTCGTTGACCACCCGGTCGACGCGGCCGGAGAGGCCGAAGCTCGCGATGTTCAGGAAGGCGCGCGAGCGCGGCGATCCGTCGTCGTCCACGAAGGTCAGCCAGCCGACGTCGACCTTGCGGGGGCGCGCCCACAGCATGCGGGTGACCATCGGCTCGATGCGCTTGCTGACCCCGAGGGTCCGCCGGAAGTCGCCGCCGGTGCCGCAGGGCAAGGGCCCGAGCCACGCGCCGTCGCCGAGCGGCTCGCCGTCTTCGCCGAAGAACCCGTTCACCGCCTCGTTGAGCGTGCCGTCGCCGCCGACCACCGCCACGCCCGCCGTCTTCGCCGCGAGGGCCTCGCGCACGATGCGCGTCGCGTCGCCCGGGCCGCTGGTGAGGGCGACGTCGAAGCGGGCGCCGGCCTCCTCGAGCGCCCGCCGCAGCTCGGGCAGGCGCCGCTCGGCCGCGCCGGCGCCGGCGCGCGGGTTGACCACCAGAAGGAAAGCCTCGTCCATGCGGGCCGCACCATATCGCGAAACGCGCGCCTTTGCGTCCGGTCGCGGTACCCTCCCGGCGCATGGAGCGAGCGGCGCGGCTGTGGCGAGCGCAGGCCCTGATCGGGCTGGCGCCGATCCTCGTCTGGGCGGGCTTCCATCTCTGGGAGCAGTGGGCCGCCTTCGGCGGGCGCACCCGCTTCGTGACCCGCCTCGCCTCCACCAGCCACGGCGGCGCGGCGCTCGCGACGGAGCTCCTCCTCGCCATCGCGCCCGCGCTCGGGTGGATCGCGCTCGAGCTGCACCTGCGGCGCGGGACGGAGCCGGCGGCGCTGGCCGGCGCCATGGCGGAGCGACCGGAGATGGCGCGGCGGCTCGGCCTTCTGGTGAAGGCAGGGAGCTGGCTCTTCTTCGCCTGGCTCGTCTTCCACGTCGGCTGGCTCTGGTGGCCGAAGCTGGTCGAGGGCTCCGAGCCGGTGCGCACCTGGGCCCAGCTCCGCGGCGGCATGGGCGCCTGGGTGATCGCGATCCCCAACGCCGTCGGGCTGACCGCCTTCGGCCTGCACGTGTGGGGCGCGATCCCGCGCGCCCTGGCCGCGTTCGAGCTCGCCGGCGAGCCCTCCACCCGCCGCACCGCGCGGGCCTGCGGGGCGCTGCTGGCCGTCGGCTTCGTCGTGCTCTACGCCCAGCTCGCGGGCTGGCACGCGGCGGGCGCGGGCACCCTCTGGAGCTTGGAGTAGGATCGCGCCGTGGGACGGGTCTGGGCCATCGCCATCAACACCTTCCGGGAGGCCGTGCGCGACAAGGTGCTGTACGGCGTCCTCGGGTTCGCCTGCGCGATCCTGCTCTTCACGCTCGCGCTCGCCGAGCTGTCGCTCCACCAGCAGCGCCGGGTCGTGCTGGACGTGGGCCTCGCGTCGATCTCGCTCTTCAGCGTGGTGATCGCGATCTTCCTGGGCAGCTCGCTCCTCTACAAGGAGATCCAGCGCAAGACGCTCTACGTGATCTTGCCCAAGCCGATCCACCGCTGGCAGTTCCTGCTCGGCAAGTACGTCGGCATCGTCGTGACCGCGGTCGTGTTCATCGCGCTCATGGGCGGGATCCAGCTCTGGGTGACGGGGGTGCAGGCGGGGGCGCCGGGCTGGATGCTCACCGCGCTGCCGGTCGCCGGCGCCGCCACGCTCGGGCTGGCGATGTGGCGCGTCCAGGATCGCACCGCGGTGCTCGTCCCGTGGTCCCTCGCCTGGCTCGCCGCCGCCGCCGCGGTCTGCGCGACCACCGACGTCGACCTCGCGGCCATCGGCGCCGCGCTGCTCCTCGTCACCGGCGAGGTGCTCGTGCTCACCGCGGTGGCGCTGCTCTTCTCGAGCTTCTCCACCCCCTTCCTCACGGGCGCGCTGACCCTGGGCGTCTGGGTGCTCGGCCGGTCCGCCGACGAGATGCTCGAGATGCGCAGCGACACCCTGAGCGAGGGGGTGAAGTCCCTGCTCGGCGTGATCGGGCGGGTGATCCCCAACTTCCACCTCTTCTACCCGGGGCGCGGCGCGCTCACCGGCGAGACCGAGATCCCGGGCGGGGTGGCCGCCTACCTCGCGACGACGATGGGGTACGGCGTCGCCTACGCGGCGGTGATGCTGATCGCGGCGATGCTGATCTTCCGTCGGCGAGACTTCCTCTGATGCGGATCGCGGCGCGCGTCCTCGTGGCGCTCGGGGTGCTGCTCGCGGTGCTCGCGGTGCGGATCGTGAGCGCGTCGGGCGCCGAGCTCGCGCGCGGCGATCGGCTCCGGGCCCGCGGGGACGTCGACTCCGCCATCCTCGCCTACCGCCGGGCCGCGCGCTGGTACGCGCCGGGCAACCCGAGCTCCACCGAGGCCCTCGATCGCCTGGCCGCGGTGGGCCACGCCTCCGCCGAGGCCGGCGACCTCGAGACCTCCCTGGCCGCGTGGCGCGGGCTGCGCGGCGCGATCCTCTCCACCCGCAGCCTGTGGATCCCGCACCCCGAGCGGCTCGCCCGGGCCGAGGAGGCGATCGCGCTCGCGATGGCCGAGCGCGCGGGGCCGACCGAGCGGGCCGAGACCCGGAGCCGCGCCCGGGCCCAGCTCGCCCTCCCGGATCGCCCGCGCCTCCCCTGGACGGTGCTCCTGCTCCTCGGCTGGCTCGCCTGGACCGGCGGCGCCTTCGCGTTCGCCCGCTGGGCCCTCGACGAGGAGGATCGCCCCCGCGGACGGCAGGCGCAGCTGTGGGGCACGGTGGTCGTCCTGGGCTTCGGGTGCTGGGTGATCGGAATGGCCCTCGCCTGACCGGCGGTCTTGTTGATGCCGGTGGGCCGAAGGGGTAATCCCTCGCCATGGACAATCTGCGCATCGAAGGTGGGGTGCCCCTGAAGGGGACGCTGCGGATCAGCGGCGCCAAGAACGCGGCGCTGCCGATCCTCTGCGCGTCGCTCCTCGCGGACGGCGACAGCTGCTTCCGGAACGTGCCGGATCTGACCGACATCCGGACGACGGCGAACCTCCTGCGCCACCTCGGCCTCGACGTCGAGGTCGCCCCGCCGGTCGTGAAGGTGACCGGTCGGCCGGTCGAGGAGCCGGACGCGCCCTACGACCTGGTCCGCAAGATGCGCGCGAGCGTGCTCGTGCTCGGCCCGCTCACCGCGCGCTACGGGCGCGCCCGGGTCTCGCTGCCCGGCGGCTGCGCCATCGGCGCGCGCCCGATCGATCTCCACCTCAAGGGCCTCGAGGCGATGGGCGCGGTGATCGAGCTCGAGCACGGCTACGTGAACGTCGAGGTGCCCAAGGGCCGGCTCCGCGGCGCCGACATCTGGCTCGACGTGCCGACGGTGACCGGCACCGAGAACCTCATGAGCGCGGCCGTGCTCGCCAAGGGGCGGACGACCCTGATGAACGCCGCGCGCGAGCCCGAGGTCGAGGAGCTGGCGCGGGTGCTCAACAAGATGGGCGCCCACGTCGAGGGCGCCGGCACCGACACGATCACCATCCAGGGCGTCGAGGCGCTCCAGCCGATCGACCACGCGATCATCGCCGACCGGATCGAGGCCGGCACGTTCATGGTGGCCGCGGCGGCGACCGGCGGCGACGTCTACCTCGAGGGCATCACCTTCGACCACCTGCAGGCGGTCGGGGCCAAGCTGCGCGAGGCGGGCGTCGAGGTGGAGCGCGAGGGCAACGGCATCCGGGTCTCCGGTCGGCCTCCCTTCCGCCCGGTCGACATCACCACCGCGCCGTACCCCGACTTCCCGACCGACATGCAGGCGCAGCTCATGATGCTGATGTGCCTCGCGGACGGCCCGAGCGTGATCACCGAGACGATCTTCGAGAACCGCTTCATGCACGTCTCGGAGCTCAACCGCATGGGCGCCGACATCGAGGTGCAGGGCCGCCGCGCGGTGGTCAACGGCCCGGCGAAGCTCCAGGGCGCGTCGGTGATGGCCACCGATCTGCGCGCCAGCGCGTCCCTCGTGGTCGCGGGCCTCGTCGCCGAGGGCGTCACCGAGGTCCTGCGCGTCTACCACATCGACCGCGGCTACGAGCGCATCGAGCAGAAGCTCTCGCAGGTCGGCGCGAACATCACCCGCGTCCCCGGCGAGGTCTGATGGCGCGCCCGCTCACCATCGCCGTCCCCAAGGGGCGCATCCTGAAGCAGCTCTGCGTGCTGCTCGAGAAGGCCGGCCTCGACCCCTCGACGCTCCGGGCCGACGATCGTCGCCTCGTCCGCGACGACGAGGAGGCGGGGCTCCGCTACCTGCTCCTCAAGCCCGACGACGTCCCGACCTACGTGGAGTACGGGGCGGCGGACCTGGGCGTCGTGGGTCGCGACGTGCTGCTCGAGCGCGAGTACGATCTCTACGCCCCGCTCGACCTCGGCATCGGCCGCTGCCGGATGATGGTCGCGGGCCTGCCCGACTCGCCCGAGCCCGAGCGCACCCTGCGGGTCGGCACCAAGTTCCCCAACGTCGCCGGCCGTCACTACATGCGGCAGGGCAAGCCGGTCGAGATCATCTTCGTGCAGGGCTCGGTCGAGCTCGCGCCGCTGACCGGCCTCGCCGACCGCATCGTCGACCTCGTGGAGAGCGGTGAGACCTTGCGCCAGAACGGCCTCGTCACCCTCGAGCACGTCTGCGACGTCTCGAGCGTCATCGTCGCCAACCGCGCCGGCCTCAAGCTCGAGCGCGCCCGCATCCGCCCGCTCCTCGACGCCCTCGAGGCGGCGATCGCGTCCTGACGCTCAGGCGTCGCGTCGACGCGCGAGCGCGGTCCGCAGCGCGAAGGCCGCGCCGCCGGCGACGACGGCTCCCAGGGCGACGAGCCACCAGGGCGTGCTGGAGGGGGGCTCGGGCGTGGTGACGACGGCGGTGAGGGGGATGGGCGCGCCGGCCCGGAAGTCCCCGAGGTAGTAGAGGTCCTCGACCGGCTCGGTCGGCGCCTCGTCGTCTCCGCTCGCGACGAGGGTGGCGCCGTCGCGGACCCGGAAGGCCACGTCGGTTCGGTCGAAGACCTCGCGGCGCACCATGCGATCCTCGAAGGTGATCGTCTGCTCGCCGCCCTCGAGGGGGAGCCGCGCGACCATCTCCAACGTGACCGGGACCGCGCGCACCGGCCCGAGCGGATCGAGCCAGCCGTCGCCCCACGCGGGGTGGACCTCGGCGCCGTCCACCCGGAGGGGCAGCTCGGTGCGGAGGCCGTCGCCCCACTGCGCGAGGTAGGCGTCGCTCTCGGCCGCGCTGACCATTCCGTCGTCGTCGGCGTCGGCCGCGTCGAGCACCCGGCGGCCCTCTTCGGGGCCGAGGGTCAGCGAGACCACCACCCGCGCGCTGCGGCCGGCGACGTCGAGCTTGAGGTAGCGCTCGGCCCTCGAGATGACGTGGCCGACGTGCGCGGAGGCGCACGCCGGCCCGATCGAGAGCAGCAGGATCGCCGACGCGAGCCGGCGCCTCATCTCACGCCTCCGCGGCCTCCTCTTCCTCGGCCGCCGGCTCGGCGAGCGACTCGAGGAAGCGGATCGCGGTCATCACGCCGAAGCCGCTGCCGCCCTTGGGCGCGACGCCGTGCGGGCTGTCGAGGAAGGCCGGGCCCGCGATGTCGAGGTGCATCCAGCGCGCGTCGCCGACGAATTCCTTGAGGAAGAGCGCCGCGGTGATCGCGCCGCCCTCGCGGTTGCCGGTGTGCTTGAGATCCGCGATGTCGCTCTTGAGCATCTCGCGGAGCTCCGGGTTCAGCGGCAGCCGCCAGTAGCTCTCGCCCTCGTTCTTCGAGGCCGCGGCGTACCGGCTGGCGAAGTCGTCGTCGTCGCAGAAGAGGCCGGCCGTCCAGGGGCCGAGCGCGACCATGCAGGCGCCGGTGAGCGTCGCGTGATCGAAGAGGTAGTCCGCGCCGATCTCCTTGGTCGCGTAGGCGAGGCAGTCGGCGAGCACGAGGCGACCCTCGGCGTCGGTGTTGATGATCTCGACGAACTTGCCGTCGAGCGACGGGAAGACGTCACCCGGGCGGTAGGCGTCGTCACCGAGCATGTTCTCGGTCGAGCCGATCACGCCGTGCACCTCGACCGGCAGCCCGAGGCGGGCGGCCGCGAGCACCACGCCGACGGTGGTCGCCGCGCCCGCCATGTCGCACTTCATGCCGTACATCGACTTCGCCGGCTTGAGGCAGAGGCCGCCCGCGTCGAAGGTGAGGCCCTTGCCCACGAAGCAGACCTTCGCGACGGGCTTCTGGCCCTTCGGCTTGTAGGTCATGTGGATGAAGCGGGGCTCCTGTCCGCTGCCCCGGTTCACCGCCAGGAAGAGGTGCATCCCGAGCTTCTCGATGCCCTTCTTGTCCCAGACCTTGCACTGGACGCCGAGCTCCTTGCACTGCTCCTTGGCGAACTCCGCCAGGGCGGTCGGGTGCAGGTCGTTCGGCGGCGCGTTCACGAGATCGCGCGCGTGGTTGACGCTCTCGCCGAGCCCGAGGCCGGCCGCCTGCGCGTCCTTGAGCTCCGGGGTGCGCTTGGAGACGAGGATCTTCGCGGTGCCGAGGGTCTTCTTCGGCAGGCGGTCGCCGGTGTAGTACCGGTCGTAGCGGTAGCCGCCGAGCACGGCCCCCGACGAGGCGGCGCGGACGAGCTCCGGGCTCTCCGCGGGCAGCGCGATGGCGATGGTGCCGTAGGTGTTCCCGGCCTGGCCTGCGGTGGCCGCGAGCTGCCGGATGGCCGTCACGTCCGGCTCGCCGTCGCCGAGGCCGACCAGCAGCACGGACTTCGCCTTGATGCCGCCGGGCGTGCACTTGAGCGTCTGCCCCGGCTTGCCGGAGAAGTCGTCCAGACGGATCGCGTTGCGCAGCGCCTTGTTCGAGGCTGCGTCGATGGCCTTGACGTTCGCGTCGCGGCTCGGGTTGCCGGAGACGCCGATCGCCAACAGGTCGGCGCGGACGTCGGTAACTGCGTCGGTGGAGAGCGTGACCTTCATTCTTGGTTCCTTCCCCGTGGGTGCTGGGCCGCCACCCCCCGCGGTGCGGGCCGCATCCTGCCATGGGCCCGGCGATGTCTCAAGCGTGCGGCAAGGTCCCGCTCGGACCCCCCTCGCGACCGGCGGCCGCCACCCCTCCGCCCGCCACCTCCGCCGATCCGCGCTCGTAACCTCGCGAGATCATTGATGGGGGGATCCGGCACGCCGGGTGCTCTGTCTCCGCCCGACGCGGACGGGCCGCGTCGACAACGTCGATAGCGACAACACAGGAGACAGAACGATGAACACCCTCGACAACCTCATCCGCCTTCGCTGGGTCCGCGCCACGCTCGCCGCCTTCGGGCTCGCGGCCGCGCTCTTCGCGGTCAGCCCCCAGGGCGCCGAGGCGCAGCGCGCCGCCGCGAGCGAGCAGGCCCAGCCCGACGGCGTCGTGAACATCCAGACCGCCAGCCCGGAGCAGCTCCAGCTCCTGCCGGGCATCGGTCCCTCCAAGGCGGAGGCCATCGTGTCGCACCGCGAGCGCCGCGCCTTCCGCCGGGTGGAGGACCTGATGCGCGTCCGCGGCATCGGTCGCGCGACCTTCCGCCGCCTGCGCTCGATGCTCACCGTGGACGGGCCGACCACCATGGCGGCTCCCCAGCGCAGCGGTGGCGCCGCGAGCGAGTGATCGCGTCCCTCCGGCCGAGCGCGCGGCGTCCCTCTGTCGAGGGGCGCCGCGCGTCGTCGTGGGGGCTGGTCGGGTAGCCCAGACCACCCGGTATGGCCCACCCACCCGCCGCCGCCCGAAGTCCTCCGCCACGCGTGCGGATCGGCGAGGGCACGGTCCTTGCCAAATCGGGCCGTCATGAGCCTGGCCGACATGCCCACCCCCCCGCGCGCGAAGGCCGCCGGGGTCCTCGTCTCGATCGTGCTGGCCGCGGTGGGCTGCAAGGGGCAGCTCTCGGACGGTCCCCTCCGGCCCACCCCGCGGGCGGCGCCGATTCACGTCGAGCTGAGGGCGGCCAGGCCGGAGCCCAACACGCGGCTGCTCTCCCGCCGCGAGCTCGAGCGGACCCTCTCCAGCCTGCTGCTCGAGATCACCGGCGACGGCGCGACCGACTTCGTGAGCGTGCCGCCCTTCGGCAGCGACGAGCACGCCTTCCAGCGGGTGGCCGAGAGCCAGGCGGCGAGCGTGAGCTCGCTCGAGCTGCTCGAGCCGAGCCTCGAGGACGCGGCGCTGCGGCTCACGACCGAGGACGCGATCGCCACCCTCGCGAGCGAGGCGTGCCCCGCCGGCCGGCTGCCGAGCGAGGGCTTCCTCGTCGAGCAGACCGACTTCTCGCCCATCTACCGCTTCGTCGATCCGCAGGTCTACGAGATGCCGGTGACGCTGCCCGGACCCGGCGAGTACGTGGTGCGCGTCGAGCACGACGCGAGGAGCCGCGAGCAGGTCCTGTTCATGAACGACGTCGAGCAGGGCCGCGCGGTCTGCGACGCCCGGCCGTGCCACTGGGAGCATCGCTTCGTGGCGGGCGAGGGCGGCGCCCGCGTCTTCCGCCTCGAGATCTTCGGCTCGCGCACGCCGATCGTGCAGCGAATGCGCGTCAGCTCGCCGCTGCCCGACGACGCGCTGGACGAAGGCGAAGCGCGGGCCTGCGCGCGCGCCTTCGGGGAGGCGCTCGCGCGGCGGGCGTGGCGGCGCCCGGTGGAGGGCGCGGAGCTGGAGGGCCTCGCCCGCGTGTACGACGCGCTCCGGCCCCAGGGCTTCGCGGGAGCGCTGCGGGGCGTCGTCCGCGCGATCCTCGAGAGCCCGTACTTCCTGCACCTCGTCCAGCTGGGCGACGCGGACGGCCGGCTGAGCGACCACGAGATCGCCAACCGCCTCGCCTACGCGTTCTGCGAGGGGCCGCCGGACGCCGCGCTCCTCGCCGACGCCTCGCGCCTGAGCGACCCGACCGTGCGGGGGGAGCACGCCCGCCGGCTGCTGCGCGAGTGTGGCCGGGAGACGGTGGCGACGTTCTTCCGCGAGTGGCTGGGGCTCGAGGGGCTCGAGGCGTGGACCGCGGACCCCGCGCGCTTCCCCGAGTTCACCGCCGCCGTGCCCGAGCGCGCGCTCGCGCAGGCCGACGCCTACTTCGAGGGGCTCGTCTTCGACCGCGAGGCGAGCGTCGCCGATCTCTACTCGAGCGAGGTGGCCGCGGACGGGCTGCCGCCCGAGGTCTACGCGGGCGAGCGCTTCCAGGGCCTGCTGGAGCTCCCGGCGCTCGCGATGGCGCGCTCGAAGCCTTACGGCACGGCGCCCGTGCTGCGCGGGGTCTTCGTGCTGGAGCGCCTCCTCTGCGCCGAGATCGAGCCGCCTCCCCCCGGCATCGACACCGACATCGCCGCGGCGGACGAGAGCGCCACCACGCGTGAGCGCTGGGAGGCCCACTCGGAGAACCCCGCCTGCTCGAGCTGCCACCGACACATCGACCCGATCGGCTTCGCCCTCGAGGACCGCGACGCGCTCGGGCGACACCGCGCCGATGAGCACGGGCGCCCGATCGACGCGACCGGCGGGGTGCCGCTCCTCGGGATCGACGACGGGGCCGTGGTCGGGACGCGCGCCCTGGGCGAGCGCCTGGCGGCGGCGCCGGAGACGGCGCGCTGCTTCGCCCGGCACTGGCTGCGGTTCAGCCTCGGCCGGCTCGAGCACGAGGGAGACGTCGACGCGCTCGACGCGCTCACGCGGCGCGCGACCGAGACGTCGATGATGGACGCGATGGTCGCGATCGCGGAGCACGACACGTTCATCCAGAGGAGGCGCTGATGGGCAGAGGAGCAGGTTGGTCTCGGCGGCGGTTCATGCGAGCGCTCGGCCTGGGCGGCGCGGCGGCGGCCGGCGCGCTGGCGACGCCCCGCTGGCTGACGGCCCAGGAGACGGTCCCGCGCCGCATGGTGGTGTTCTACACCGGCCAGGATCACCTCCAGGCGCTCTGGCGCCCGCCCGTCGGCGACGCGACCGACGCGGCGCTCACCGAGCTGTCGCCGCAGCTCTCGGCGCTCTCGCCGTTCGCCGATCGCATCGTCCAGGTCCACGGCGTGCGCGGCGCCCACGGCCACATCACCGGCCACGCGGAGGCGCTGAGCGGGACGCCGGGCGGCGATCCGTTGCCGAGCGCGTTCCCGTCGCAGGGGACGCTCGACCAGTTCTTCGCGGCGCGTCACGCCGGCGAGACGTCGACCGCGAGCCTGCAGCTCGCGATGGTCCGGGGCCGCAACTACGAGTCCGTGATCTCCTATCTCCCCGGCGCCGACGCGGACGCGCTCCCCATCCCGCTCTGGCCGCAGCAGGACCCTCGCGTGGCCTTCGAGCGCGTCTTCCGTGCGCTCTCCCCGACCGCGGCGCGCGATCTGTGGCGCTCGCGCCGGAGCGTGCTCGACCACACCGTCGGGCAGCTCGGCGGGCTCCGCGACCGCGCGGGCGGCGACGAATCCCGGCTGCTCGAGCAGCACCTCGAGAGCGTGCGGGAGCTCGAGCGCCGCCTCGGCGACGAAGACGGCGGCGGCGCGACGGTCCGGAGCTGCGACACGCCGTCCGAGCCGACGCCGGAGCTCGACGCGCCGTCGCGACTCCGGGCCCACCTGGATCTCACGGTGGCCGCGCTCGCCTGCGACCTCACCCGCTCGGTGTCGATCGTCGTCGAGCCGGGGCAGAAGGGGATCGACTTCGACTGGCTCGAGGCGGAGGGCGTGTCCCCCGACGAGTGGCTGGACTGGCACGAGATCTCTCACGGCGGGGCCCGCCCCGTGACCGACGCGGGCGCGCCGAACAAGAAGCACGCGATGCACCGCGCGGTCCACACCTGGCACGCCGAGGAGCTCGCCCACCTGCTCGCCCAGCTCGACGCGGTGCCCGAGGGCGACGGCACCCTGCTCGATCACACCATGTTGCTCTGGGTCAGCGAGCTCGGGCTCACCCGTCCCGACCAGAACAACCCGCATCTCCGCTCCGACGTGCCGCTGCTCGTCGCGGGCGGCAGCGCGGGCACGGGCCTGCGGATGGGGCGCTACCTCGATCTGCAGGACGAGTTCCACTATCACGACGTCCTGCTGACGCTCGGCCGCGCCCTCGGCCTCGAGCGCGAGACCTTCGGCGACCGAGGCACCTCGCTGGTGGAGACGCTCCTGGCCTGAACGACGAAGGCCCCGCTTCGTCGACGACGAAGCAGGGCCTCGGGGGTGACCGTCTCCATCGAGACGGCGGCGTCTACAGCCGGAAGGGGTAGTTGACGCTGAAGGTCGGGTTCCGGAAGGGCGGCACGCGCGCCCCGCGGACCGCGCGGGCGATGCAGCTCCGGACCGGCGGCGGGAAGTTGCCCCCGCTGACCTGCGCGCTCTGAACGCGCCCGTTGTTGCTGAAGACGATGCGCACCGGAGCGAGGCCGTGCGCGCCGTTGCCGCAGGCCGACACCGCGCCCTGCACGCTGTTCATCGCCGAGACCACGTCGCCGCGGCTGGGGGTCGCGGGGCCGCTGCCGCCGCCGCCGCCGCCACCGCCGCCGCCGCCGCGACGGCCACCGCCGCCGCCGCCGCCGCCGCCGAGCGCGTTGTCGAGGAGGGCGTCGATGCTGCGGTCACCGCCGCCGCCGCCGCCACCGCCGCCGCGACGCGCCGAGCCACCGCCGCCACCGCCGCCGCTGCTCGCGGTCTCCGTGGGGCTGGCGCTGCCGCCGCCGCCACCGCCGCCGCCGCCGCGCGCCGCGCGACGACCCCGCCGACGGCTCGAGCCGGAGGCCTCCTCGTCGCCCTCTTCTTCCTCTTCCTCGGCGTCCTCGGTGCCGGCCGCGGCCTCTTCCGGCGCGGTCCCGCTCGGCTCGTCGCCGCCGGTCGCCGCGGCGCCCGCGCCCGCGGCCGCGCCGGTCTCGGCGGCCGCGCCCTCGGTGCCCGCCGCGGCGGTGCTCGTGGAGTCGACGGCCGCGCCGCCGGTGACCGCGCCTGCGGCCGCGACCGGGGTCTGCGCCGGGTCTTCCTTGGTGAGGACCACGATGGCCACCGCGGCCGCCGCGAGGATGGCGATGCCGCCGACCGCGATCGCCGCGATCACGAGGCCCTTGCCGCCCGACTCTTCCTTCTTCTCCGGGACGAGCACCGGCGCGCCGAGCGAGGAGCCGAGCCCGCCGCCGCCCGCGCCGCCGATCGACAGGAGGTCGTCGACCTTGTCGTCGCTGGCCGAGGTGACCGGGCCGCCGCCGCCGCCGCCCGTGACGCCGGTGGCCGACGCGAGCGCGCGGATGTCGATCAGGCCGGAGCCCTCACCGGACGCCATGCCGGGGCGAGGCGCCGCCGAGGGGGAGGGGCCGGGCGCGCTGCTCGCGCTGGCTCCACCGCCGCCGCCGCCGCCGCCGGATCCGGTGGCGAGGGCCTGGAGGTTCGAGAGCGAGAAGAGGACCGAGTTCTCGTTGCGGGCGCCGGTGAGGGCCTGCTCGGCGCTCACGCGCGGGCCCGGCGCGGACGCCACGACGTCCTCCTCCTCCTCGGGCGCGCCGCCGCCGAAGGGGCTGGCGGCGTCGGGCTGGGCGAAGAGGTCGGCGCCGGCGTCGCGGCTGGCGACCGCGGCCTCGGAGCCCCCGAAGGGGGAGTCGGAGGCGGCGGGCTCGGCCGCGCCGGTCGCGGCGAACGGGTCGGCGCCCATGTCGCCGCCCGCGGCGGCCGCTCCCGGATCGTCCTGCTCGGCCTGCTCCTGGCCGCCGCCCATCACGGCGGAGACGAGCTCTTCGATGTCCTGGGCGGGCTTCCAGTCGTCGAAGCCCTCCTTCCACACGTAGGCGTCCCAGCCGATGGTGCCGGCGGAGAGCATCTCGCCGATCTGCGAGGGCGCGAACGGGCCCTGCTGATCGCCGTCGACCACCACGTGCCACACGGCGTCTCCGCCGTAGTCGACCACGCGCGTCGACTCTTCTTCGGCCGGAGAATCGACCTGGTCACCACGGACGACGATGGCGGCGCCGCACTTCTTGCAACGGATCTTGAAGACCCGACCGGCCACCTTCTCGTCGGCGATCGAGTATTTGGCACTACAGCTGTCGCAGACGATCTTCATGCGTTGGAATCCTGGGAAAGATTGACGAGAGCTACGTTCGGCCGCGTCGTACCGGGACGCGGCCCCACAAAAACGAATGATTTCGCTGGACGGTCAGTCAGCGGGTCAGCCCCTGCGCTGGCGCGCGAGCATATCGTTCTGGATGCACACCGATCAAGAACTGCCGAACGTGCGGGGGTAGACCCCACACCCGGGGGCCCCTTGGGTGAAAATTCGGCGCTCACCCTCCGTCCGGGACGAGCGTGGTCCCGTCCTTGCCGCAGAACTTGACGGTCGGAGGATAGCGCTCGCCGCACTCGGGGCAGACGTGGCCCTCCACCCCGGCCGCCTTGCCCGCGGCGAAGTCCTTGTAGGGCATCAGCGCGGTGTCGTCGTGCGGGCAGGTCTCGCTCCCCGGCGGGTAGCCGCGCCGGCAGGTGGGGCAGATCATGTCCTCGCCGGCCGTAGCCGGTGGCGCCGCGCTGGCCGACCTCTCCGCCGGGGCGGGCTCGGGGTCCGGGATCTCGACGCCCGGGAGGCCGCCGATGCTCTTCTTTCGCTTCCGCGGCGCGGCCGCGGAGGGCCGGCTGCGCCGCCGGAGCAGGAGGATGGCCAGGCCGACCAGGATCAGCGCCGCGAGGAGGGCGATGGCCGGCCAGAGCATGCCCGGTCCCTCGTCGCGCTCGGTCGCCGACACGCGCGCCGCGGTCTGGGTCGTCGCGTCCTCGGGCGCCCCGCCGCCGACCGACCCGGACTCGGTCCGGCGCGCGATCAGATCCGACAGATCCATCGTGCGCACCGAGACGGTCGCCTCGGCGCTCAGCGACCCGGCGCTCGCGACCAGCCGCGCGCGGGTGGCCTCGTTCGGCGCCTCGAAGCAGAGCCCCGAGACGCTCCCGCCGCCCTCCGCGAGCCGGAGGGTGGGGCGCTGCCGCAGCGCGCAGCCCCGCGCGTCCACCACCCGGGCGGTGAAGCACTGCTCGCCCCCGGGCTGCACGTCGGCCGAGGAGGGCCGGAGCACCACGCGCGCGGCGTCGCCGGGGGTGCAACGCGGCGTGCTCGTCGACTCCTCGGGCTCCTCGGGCGGCGCGGCGCCACCGGAGACGCGAGTGAAGGTCTGCGTGGTGGTGATCGTGCCGACGCAGCTCGACTCGTTGAGCTGCCAGTCGTAGCGGCTGACGTCCCGGAACTGCAGCCGGTCGTTCCCCACCGCCTGGATCGTGTAGGTGCCGGTCTCGGCCCGCGAGTCGCTCGGCGGGGTCCGGCAGACGATGCGCCAGGTGCCGGCCTGATAGCTCGAGGACACGCGCCGCACGGCGCGGTTCTCGCTCCAGCAGTCGCGGGTCGTGCGCGCCTGGCGCATGTGGAACGTGAGCTGGTCGCCCTGCTGGGAGACGCGGAAGGCGCCGCCGCCCCGCGTGGTCGTGCTCTGCGGCCGCGGACCGCAGTCACCCCCCCAGCTCTCGACCGAGACCCGGATGTTCATCGGGCCCTCGCGCCACTGGCCCTCGTACGGGCCATCGGCGCGCGCGGGCATCGCGACCAGCCAGCTCAGCGCGAGCCACGGCAGCGTGCGACGGATGATCACCGCCCGCGGGATATCACGATCCGCCGAAAACGACGACGCCCGCGTGACCGGAGTCGCGCGGGCGTCGGAGCCGGAAGGCGTCGGGGCTAGCCCTTGACCTTCTTGACCTCTTCGGTGAACTCGGGGACCGCGTCGAAGAGATCGGCGACGAGGAAGTAGTCCGCCACCTGCGCGATGGGGGCCTCCTTGTCCTTGTTGATCGCGACGATGGTCTTGCTGCCCTTCATGCCGGCGAGGTGCTGGATGGCGCCGCTGATGCCGACCGCGACGTAGAGCTTCGGCGCGACGACCTTGCCGGTCTGACCGACCTGCAGATCGTTGGGCACGTAGCCGGCGTCGCAGGCGGCGCGGGAGGCGCCCATCGCGGCGCCGAGGGCGTCGACGAGGGGCTCGAGCACGTTCTCGAAGTTCTCCGAGCTCTTCAGCGCGCGGCCGCCGGAGACGACCACCTCGGCCTCGGTGAGCTCCGGGCGCTCGCTCTTCTGCGTCTCGGCGCCGAGGAACTCGATCTTCTCCGCCGCGTCGTCGTCCTCGACGTCGACCGACTCGATCGGGCTCGCGGAGCCCGACTCCTCGGCCGCCTCGAACTCGGTCTGGCGGACGGTGACGACCGCGACGTCGCCCTCGACGGTGCAGAAGCCGAAGATGTTGCCCGCGTACATCGGGCGCCGGTAGACGAGCGTGTCGCCGTCGGCCTCGAAGGACGCGATGTCGCTCGCGACGCCGGCGCCGAGCTTGGCGGCTACGCGCGGCAGGAGGTCCTTGCCGGTCGTGCTGGCGGTGGCGGTGACGATGCCGTAGTCGCCGTCTCCGGCGACCTCGGCGACGGTGGCCGCGAGCTTCTCGGCCAGGTATCCGCCCTCGACCTCGGCCTTGAGCACCTTGCGGGCGCCGTACTTGGCCGCGGTCTCGGCGGCGGCGTCGGAGCCCTCACCGATCACGAGGATGTCGAAGCTCCCGCCGGTCGCCTCGGAGGCGTCCTTGGCGAAGCGGACGGCAGAGAGCGTGTTCTTGCGGAGGTCTCCCTCCAGCAGCTCACCCACGACGAGGATGTCGGTCATGTTCGCGTCTCCCTTCCGTCCTCAGAGGACCTTGGCGTCCTGCTGCAGCTTCTGAACGAGCTCCTGCACGCTCTCGACGTACGTGACGCTGCCCGAGCGGGCGGGCGGCAGCTCGAACCTCGAGTACTTGACGAGCGGCTTCTGCTCGACGCCGAGATCGGCCAGCGAGACCTGGTCGATCGGCTTCTTCTTCGCCTGCATGATGCCCTTGAGCGACGCGTAGCGCGCGCCCTCGTTGTAGGCGTGGTCGTCCGGCGTCACGCCGTTCTTGACCGCCGTCGGCGTCACGATGCGGAGGTCGACGGTCACGACCGCCGGGAGCTGCACCTTCACGTTGAAGACGCCGGTGTCGACCTCGCGGCCCACCTTCAGCGCCTTGCCGTCGTCGGTGACCTCGATGCTCATCGCGAAGGTCGCCATCGGCCAGCCGAGGAGCTCGGCGAGCATCTGGCCGGCGGTGTTGCTGTCGCCGTCGACCGCCTGCTTGCCCATGAGGACCAGGTCGGGCTGCTCCTTCTCGACCAGCTTCGCGAGCGCGTGCGCCACGACGACCGAGTCGAGCTCGCCGTCCTCCGCGGCGATCAGGACGCCCTTGTCGGCACCCATCGCCAGCGGCTGGCGCAGCGTCTGCTGCACGTCCGCCGGGCCGAGCGAGACGACGACCGTCTCCCCCAGCGTCTCCTTGGTGCCGCCCTTCTCGTTGAGTCGGAGCGCGGCCTCGACCGCGTACTCGTCGAAGGGGTTGACCTTCCACTCGAGGCCCTCGGACGTCACCTGAGTGCCGTCACCGGAGACCTTCATCTTGTTCGCGTTGTCGGGGTCCGCGACCCGCTTGACGGGGACTAGGATTTTCACGCTGCCTCCCTGCTGAGAAACCGTCGGTCCGATTGCCGCGCGCGGGGCGCGCGGCGGATGTAGGCGGCACGCCGCACCGTGTCAATGGTCACCGCTTCGTGATCCATCGGCGTCGAGCCGCACGCCCTCGAGAAACACGGTCGCGATCTGGGTCGCGGCCCGCCGCAAGCTCTCTGGCTTGCCTCCCTTGCTGCCGCCGAGCGCCCAGGTCAGGGCGACGCCGTCGAGCGCGCCCCAGAGCGCCCGCGAGACCACCCGCGGGCCGAGGTCCGGCCGCACGATGCCCTCGCGCTGCCCCTCGGCGATGACGCCCGCGATCAGGTCCAGGTACTCGGTGAACAGCGGGGCGGCGTACTGTTTCAGGAGCGTCGAGGACTGACGTAGGTTCACCGTGATGACCTCGGCCAGGTCCCGCTGCCCTTCGAGCAGGCCGAGCTGGAGCTCGACCACGCGGCGGAGCTTCGCCTCGAAGCCCTCGGCCCCGTCGATCTCCTGCCGGAGGACCTCGATCAGCTTCGTGATCCGGTCCTCGAAGATCGAGACGAGGACGTGGTCCTTGTTCTCGAAGTAGAGGTAGATGGTGCCGTCCGCGACGCCCGCGGCCTTGGCGATCTCGCTCACGCGCGTGGCGTAGAAGCCCTTCCGCGCGAAGACCTGGATCGCGGCGCGCAGGATGCGCTCCCGCTTGTCGTTCGCCCGCTTCGACTTGCCCCCGCCGCTCTTGTCGCTCGAGCCGTCGCCGTCTCCGCTGAATGGGCGTTCATTCTTCGGCACGGAGGCGAGCTACCACGTGCTCCGAGGATGGTCAACGCGCGGGGCGCGCCACCAGGAAGGCGGGCGTGGCGCCGCCGAGGCCGCGCACCGTCGCGCGCGCGTCCCCGCGCGGCGCGGGGCGGCTGAGGGACGCCGCGAGTGAGCGCGGTCCCGCCGCCTCCCACGCCCGGCGCTCCCGCTCCTCGGCGGCCGCGGCGTCGGCGATCGCGTCCCAGCCGTGGGCGATCGTGCGCACGGCGCGCGCGGTGTGGGCGGGGAGGGCGTCGAGCGCGTCGGGCTCGGCGCGCAGCGCGACGGTGGCCCACGCGCGCCCGTCGCTCGCGCCCCCCGCCTGCCACGCCACCTCGATCCCGGGCTCCGCCGCGAGCGATCGGGCGGCCGCGTCGGCGAAGCCCCGCGCCGCCGCCGCCGCGTCGCCCGGCGCCGACCACATCACCACCGCCATCGGGCCCTCGGGGCGGGCGCGCGCGGTGAGCGCCTCGGGCGCCGCGTCCCAGGGGAGCGCCTCGCGCGCGGTCCCGAGCGGCCAGTCGCGGGTGAGTCGCGCGAGGTGCTCGGCGGCCCGCCCGGCCGGGATCGCCCCCGCGAAGCCGACCCGCGCCCGCGCGGCCACCACCTGCGTCCGGCGCCAGCGGCTCAGATCCGCGGGGTCCAGCGCGCCGAGCGACGCGACGTCGCCCGCCGGGTGCACCCGGCCGGGCGCGCGAGGGGCGAGGGCGACCGCGGCCTCGGTGGCGAGGGGCCGACGCCGGGCGTCCGCGATCGCCGCCGCGCGGGCCGCCTCGATCGCGCTCGCGCCGGGGCTCCGGGCGGCGCAGCGCGTGGCGAGGTGCGCGAGGCTCGCCCAGCGCGCGGACGGCCCCTCGACCAGGATCCCCCAGCCCTCCGCGTCGAGCAGCGGCGAGACCCGGGCGCCCATCGCGAGCACGCTCTCGCCGAGCTCCGCCGCGGCCACCTCGGGGCAACCGAGCGCGGCCGCCCGGGCCGAGATCGCCGACACCCCGTGCACCGGCGGGGTCTCCCGCGCGGGGCCGCCGTCGAAGCGCACGGCGATCGCCACCCGGGCCGCGTCGGGCAGGCGGCGGGCCGCGATCCGCACGCCCTGCTCGGTCCGCACGTCCGCGGCGTCCTCGCCCCGCTCCCCCTCGAGAGCGGGTGCGCCCGCGGACGCCTCGAGCAGCGCCTCCGCTCCGGCGCGGCGCCGGTCGGCGAGCGCCCGATCGGGATCCTCGGCGTCGAGATCGTCGCCGCGGCCGCCGTCCACCACGACCCCGAGGCCGAGGCCACCCCGCGCCGCGTCGTCGCCGCCGATCCAGGCCGCGCCGATCCAGCGGGCGAGAGCGCGTGGGCCGTCCGCCGGGGCGACGTCGGCCTCGGCCGCCCGCTCCTCGGTCAGGAGGGCGCCCGTCCGGACGAGCCGCTCGGCGGCGTCCGGCCCCGCGCTCCGCACGAGCAGGGCGGCCCCCTCGCGGAGCGGGAAGACGTCGGCGCTCGCGTCGCCCCCGAGTCGCGCGACCCATCGCGCGCCCAGGCTCGCGGCCTCGCCCGGGCTCGCGCCCCAGGTCGCGACCGCGGCGGCGTGCGCGTCCCCCACCTCGACCCGGACGGCCCTGCGCGGCGCGGCGGCTCGCGCGGCTCGCGGCTCGGTGGCCAGCGGGACGCCGGCGAAGCGGGCCTCGACGCCGTCCCGCAGCGCCTCGGGCGCCACGTCCCCGATCGCGATCAAGAGCGCCCGGCCCCGCCCGAAGCTGCCGGCGAGGAAGGAGGCGACCTCCGCCTCGGAGGCGGTCTCGCCGGAGGCCAGCGGATCGACCGGCCCGCCGGTGAGCGCCTCGAGCGCGAGCGCGTCGGCTCGCCGCCCGGCGGCCGCGGAGGCGCGTCTCGCCGACTCCAGCCGTCGGCGCGCGTCGGCGAGCGCCTCCGGGTCGACCTCGCGGGTCGCGAGCGCGCCGGCGAGGCGATCGAGGCAGGACTCGAGGGCGTCGCGGGTGCAGGGGGTGGACAGCTCGATCCCGTCGGCGAGCACGCGCGCGTCGAGGTCTCCCGCGGCCACCCACGCGGCCAGCGGGGCCGCCTCCGCCGGGGTCGCGTCCCGCGCGCCCGCGTCGATCCAGAGCGAGAGCCAGATCCGTCCCTCGGTCGGGCGACGCACGACCCGGAGCTGGACCCCGGCCGCCTCGTCCTGCACGCCCTCCGCGGACGGCGCGCGCGGGGCGGGCGGCGGCGCGCCTCCGCACGCCGCGAGCGCGAGCCCGGCGGCGATGATCGCGCGCCGGCTCATGAGCGCGGCTCGGTCCCCGCGATCAGGCGCGCGATGTTGTCCCGGTGCCGCCACACGACCACCCCGAGGATCGCCGCGGTCATCGCGCTCCGGTTGGAGAGCCCGTGCATCCCGTGGGCGATCGCGGCCCCGACCAGCGCCCCGCCCAGCGAGCCGACGCTCGCGCGCCCGGTGGCCTTCTTGAGCCCGACGTAGGTCACGAGCGCGCCGACCCCGGCGGGGGGCACCAGCGCCAGCATCACGCCGGCCGCGGTCGCGGCGCCCTTGCCGCCCTTCAGGCGGTGCCACATCGGGTAGCAGTGGCCGACCACCGCCGCGACGCCGGCCGCCGCGGTCCAGGGATCGTCCGGCCCGAGGAGCCGCCCGGCGACCAGCGCGGGGAGGGCGCCCTTGGCGGCGTCGAGCGCGAGCACCGCCCGCCCGGTCTTCTTGCCGAGCACGCGCCCCACGTTGGTGGCGCCGACGTTGCCGCTGCCCTCGCCCCGCAGGTCCGCGCCGGCGCGCCGGGCGGCGAGCAAGCCGAACGAGATGGAGCCGAGCGCGTAGGCGCCCGCGGTGAGGGCCGGGCCGAGCACGGCGGAGAGGGTACTTCGCGGTTGACCCGCCGCCAGCCGACGGCGCATCGTGCCCCATCATGCGCGCCGCGTCCCTCCGGGCCCTCGTCTCCATCGCCGCCCTCGCCCTCGGGGCCTGCGATGGCGAGGCCGACCCCGCGGACGCCGGACCCGACGGCGGGACGGGGCCTGCGATCGTGCTCACCGTGATCGCCTTCGAGGAGGCGGACGGCCTGATGGGCAACGTGGGGCGCGTCAGCCCGACGGCCGGCAACGTCTTCTACGCGCTCGACATCACCCTCGAGGCGCGCCTCGACGGACCGCTCCCGGTCGCCCCGAACGCCTTCAACCTGACCCTCGAGGACCGGACCGTGATCCGGGGCGACTCCTCGACCAACGACGTCGCCGAGGGCTGCTCGAGCCGCACCGTGGCCCAGGGCGAGAGCACCGCGTGCAAGATCGTCTTCGAGCTCCTCGAGGGCAGCGCCGCCCCGGAGTCGCTCGAGTGGACCGACGGCGCCCGCAGCGCGGTGGCGCTCGTCCCGGCGCCCTGAACGCGAAACGGGCGCCCCCCATGAAGGAGGCGCCCGCGGACGCGAGGAAGCTGGAGACGGTTCAGGCGGCGACGACCAGAGGCTCGAGGGCCTTCTGCAGGCGGCAGCGGATCTTGTGCTTCTTCGAGTAGACGGTCTTGACCGAGATCTCCATCTCCTCGGCGATCTCCTCCGGGGTCAGGCCGTCGACGTAGTAGAGGCGGACGAAGTCGCGGTCCTTCTCGGAGAAGGTGCCGAGCACCTCGTTGACCACCGCCCAGCGCTCCTTCTCGAGCACGTCCTCGAAGGGGCTGTCGTGCGGCGAGCCGATCTGCTCGGCGTCGGCCAGCGTGGTGGTCTGCGGCTGGCGGGCGACGCCGCGGAGGTAGTCCCACGCGCAGTTGGTCGCGAGCATGCCGACCCAGCTCGAGAGCTTGTTGCCGCGCTCGGGGTCGAAGGTGCGGAGCTTGTGCATGTTCCGCTTGTTCAGGCCCAGCAGGAACATCGCGTAGATCTCGCGGACGTCCTCGCTCGTGATGGTGCCGGGGAAGCGGCCGGTGACCTTGTGGATGCAGCGGTAGATGAGGCGGTCGTAGCGGCGGTGGAACTCGCGCCAGGCGGTCCCGCTGCGGAGCAGCATCCGGGAGAGGAGCTCGGTCTCGGTCCAGTCGGCGGCGGAGTGGGTGATGGTCTGCGTCTGCGTCATGATTTTCCTCGCGTCTCGTTGCGTCGTCCTTCCCCTGAGCAGGCGCCGTGCCAGGGATCGGGGCATTCGAGATCATTGAGGAAACTGGATGTGTGACGCGGAACGAGGCCGAGATCGTAACAGCGGGCCGGGGGGTGTTACGGTGCCGAGCGAGCGGCGACTGTTACGCTGTTACGGTCGAAACCTTCCCTCTCGATCGCCGTTTGGGACGGGAACCCGGCGCTCCAACGGTTGTCGGCCAGAAGCGATGCACAAGAACGCCCTGCCCCTCGCCCTCGCCTCCCTCCTCGCCGCTTGCGGCGGGGCCACCCCTCGCCCGGCCGTCCCCGGCGCGGACGACACCCTCTCCATGGAGGAGATGCGGATCGTCGCCGGCCGTGACGGCGAGGGCGCGCTCGTCTTCGACAGCTACGACGCCGGCCAGCTCTTCGAGCGCGGCACCGCGCTGCTCAACGAAGGCCGCTGCCGCGACGCGGTGAGCGACTACTACGATCGGCTCGTGCGGGAGTTCCCGGGGAGCCGCTACGTGAGCCCCGCGCTCTACAACTCCGGCCTCTGTCTCCACGAGGGCGGCGAGCTCGAGGCGAGCATCCCCTACTACCAGGGCGTGCTCGAGCGGGCCCCGACCGGCCGGGACGCGAAGCACGCGGGGCTCCAGCTGGCGCAGGTGCTGGTGAACCTCGAGCGCTGGGAGGAGGCGCTCCCCCACGTCGACCGCGTGCTGCTCCGGGAGGACCTCGAGGCCCCCGAGCGGCTCGAGGGGCTGGCCCGCCGGGCGCAGGCGCTGCTCGGGCTCGAGCGGGTGGACGACGCGGAGCGGCAGGCCCGGGACGCGCTCAGCTACTACCGGATGCAGCAGCGCACCGGGCAGATCCCCGAGCCCTACTTCGCGGCCGCCGCCAACTTCGTCCTCGCGGAGGCCGTCCGGCTCCGCTCCGAGGCCATCGCGCTCCCCGCCGCCGACGCCCAGACCCAGCACGAGGTGCTCGACCAGCGGGCCCGGCTCGTGCTCGACGCCCAGCGCGAGTACTTCAACACCATCCGTCACACCGACGCCCACTGGGCCGCGGCCGCCGGCTACCGCATCGGGTCGATGTACGACCGCCTCTACCACGCGCTGATGGAGGCCCCGATCCCGCCGCCGACCCGCGAGATCTCCGACGACACCATGCCGGTGTACGAGGAGGAGTACCGGGCGGAGCTGTCGCGTCACATCCGGCCGCTGCTCCGCCACGCCATCCGTTACTGGGAGCTGACCCTCCTCATGGTGGAGCGCACCGGCGTTCAGACCGAGTGGGCCGAGCGGACCCAGGGCGAGCTCGAGCGCATGCGCGCGCTCCTGCTCGACGCCACCGACCCCGCCGAGCCGGAGGAAGAGGAGGGGGCCGAGGAGGCCGCCGATCCCCAGGCGCGGCTGCCGGAGCTGCCGGCCGAGATGCGCCGTGAACCGGCCCTCGGCGCGGAGGTTGCTCTGGCCGCGGTCCAGGCGGCTCCGGAGCCTGGCCCGCGGGTGGGCGCGCTCGCCCTCGCCCGGTGAAGGCAAACGCTCGGAATCACGGGGCTTCGAGGCAGGTAGCCCCCTCGCTACGGATCTGCCTTGACAGCCCCCTGAGTCCAGCGTACAACACGCGCCCTCCCGGTCCCGGGGGGTGGCTCGGTGCGCTCACGCATGGCCGGGTTCTCGTCTTGAAAACTCGGCTGGCGTAGCTCAACTGGTAGAGCACCTGTTTTGTAAGCAGGGGGCTACGGGTTCGAGTCCCGTCGCCAGCTCTCCCGGTTCACGCCGAGAAATAGTGACACGATTTCGGAGGGTTGCCCGAGTGGTCAAAGGGAGCAGACTGTAAATCTGCCGGCTTTATGCCTACGCTGGTTCAAGTCCAGCACCCTCCACTCGCGGGAGTAGCTCAGTTGGTAGAGCGTCAGCCTTCCAAGCTGAATGTCGCCGGTTCGAACCCGGTCTCCCGCTGTTCTGAGAGAGTAAGAGAGTCCCCCGCCCAGGTAGCTCAGGGGTAGAGCACCTCCTTGGTAAGGAGGAGGTCGTGAGTTCAAATCTCATCCTGGGCTCTCGTCGTCACGCGACGACCGACTGAAGACGCCGAAAGAATCTTTTTCGAGGAGCGACAGCGATGGCGAAGGAAAAGTTCGTCCGTACCAAGCCGCACGTGAACGTCGGCACGATCGGTCACATCGACCATGGCAAGACCACCCTGACCGCCGCGATCACCAAGGTGATGAGCGACAAGCACGGTGGGAACGCCATCGCGTATGCGGACATCG